>Ga0079997_117180_pt2 | contig 91254 bp, 90 predicted proteins | sample PerSpoCPS_CMetaG_FD_69200 | JGI IMG/M metagenome (GOLD analysis project Ga0079997, IMG submission 69200) | Archaeal communities from Yellowstone National Park, Wyoming, USA - Perpetual Spouter C (PS_C) MetaG (SPADES assembly) (version 2) | ecosystem: Environmental > Aquatic > Thermal springs >...
ATTATAACTATGGGCAGAAGAATAGGGACAAAAACAAGCTCTTTTGGCTCACCAGGTAGAATAAATCATGATTCATCAGTTTTTTATTCTCGCAAGTTATTTCAAAACCTTCCAAAAGAAAAATCAGTTGAATATATTGAAAACAAGATACCTGATGAATTTCTAAACAAAATTTTCTGTAAATCAAGTGAAGATATGAGCGAACTTCCTTCAAATAGTGTTCATTTAGTTGTGACATCTCCTCCTTACAATGTAGGCAAAGAATATGATAAAGACCTTAATCTAAATGAATATAGGGAATTTTTAAAAAAGGTTTTTTGTGAGGTAAAGAGAGTTCTTGTGCCAGGTGGAAGATTATGTATTAATATTGCAAATATTGGGAGAAAACCTTATTTGCCCTTGCATGTTTATATAATACAAGATATGCTTGAACTTGGTTTTTTAATGAGAGGAGAAATTATATGGAACAAAGCAGGAGGAGGAAGTTCATCAACTGCTTGGGGTTCTTGGCTTTCTGCAAAAAATCCAACTTTGAGAGATCAACATGAATATATTCTTATTTTCTCAAAAGATACATTCACAAGACAAAATCCATTTAATAGGAAAAGCACTATTTCCCGTGATGAATTTCTTGAATTTACAAAAAGTGTATGGACGTTTCCAGCAGTATCTGCAAAAGGAATAGGTCATCCAGCTCCTTTTCCTGTTGAACTACCTTATAGGTTAATTCAGCTCTACACTTTTGAAGGTGAAGTAGTATTGGATCCATTTATGGGAAGTGGTCAAACAGCAATTGCAGCCTTAAAATCAAAGAGATTTTATATAGGTTACGAAATAGTCCAAGAATATGTAGAGCTTGCTCAAAAAAGAATAGAAACTTTTCTAAATTGACAAAATTCCAAAAAGCTTAAAAATTAAGCTAATATGAATTATTATTTGAAAACTGAAATAAAAAAAATTGTTGATTTTCAAAAACTTAAAATTATTTACTTTTCGCTTTATTTTATCAAATTATTCCTAAACCTTAACATTTTAGCACTATGGAAAGAGAACTTCTTAATTACTTTGACAATGACCCTTTAAGAGTTGATGTTTTCATCAAAAAATATGCACTCAAAGATGAAAAAGGTAATATACTAGAAAAAACTCCTACGGAATTTTTCAGAAGGATAGCAAAAGCAATAGCAAGTGTAGAAAAGGATAAAGAGTATTGGGAAGAAAAGTTCTATTACATTCTTAAAGATTTCAAATTTGTGCCTGCTGGAAGAATTCTATTTGGAGCAGGTAATAATTATATTCCAAAGAATACATTATTAAACTGCTATGTTATTCCAATAAAAGAAGATTCCATAGAAGGCATATATGATTGCGCAAAAGAAATGGCAAGAACATATAGTTGGGGTGGAGGAGTAGGGTGTGTCGCAAAAGGTTCATTTGTTATTACAAAGAAAGGCGTCAAAAAGATAGAAGAGGTTGAGGAAGGAGAAGAAATTCTGTCCTTTAATCCAGTTTTACAGCAATTAGAATTCAAGAAAGTAATTAAAACTCATCGTCCTATTGTGCATCGCAAAGATAATGTAGCTATTTATCTTAAGGATGGCACATGTTTAATTACTTCCCGTTGGCATCCCACTCTTGTTTTTAGAAATAATAAATTCCAATATGTTCCCGCTTCGCAGGTTTTACCAACAGATGCTATGTTAGGTACCCCTGACTTACATACTTTATCTTTGGAATGTAATAAACTTCATGATACAGATTTAGGTTGGTGGGTAGGAGCACATATAGGTAATGGTAGTGCTAGTAAGCTAAAAGCAAAAGAATTTGAAAGGAATTATAAGGATTATGGAAAAATTCGTGAAAGAGCTCGCATTCGCTTTTGGAGCCCTAGTAAAGAAATTGCTGAAAAATATTGCAGTATTTTTAATAAAATGGCTAATTCTGATGTAAAAGTATTGTATAATGAGCCATTGTATGAAGTTAATACAAATAATTATGCAGTAATAGATATAATTGAAAAATTTGTAGATGGATTTTTCGGTAAGAAGGCAACAAAAATTCGTATTCCTCGTTGGATTTGGAATGCTACAAGAGAAACTCAGATCGCTTTTCTTGCTGGGTTAATAGATACTGACGGTTATGTTAATACCAATAAAAACAGAATTGAATTCAATACTTCTTCTAAAGAATTAGCTTATGATTTAAAAACCCTTTTATCTTTACTTGGTTCTGGTTCGAAAATTAGAGTGAAACCCAAAAATAAAGTAGGTGCTAATTCGGTTGTAAAACAATGTTCTGAATCATACACAGTATATACTTACAATATTAAACTGCTTTCCGAAATTGTTGATTACATAACTTATCCTGAAAAAAGAGAAAAAATTTTAAGTATAATTTCAAGCAATAAAAATAAATATTTTGTATATGTTCCCGATTTTGTAAAATTATTTATAGAGCAATATGGAACTTGGGCTGTTTTAAAGGAAAAAAGATATAATGTTATAAATGCTCTTGAAAAAAATTATATTAAATATTCATTATTTGAAGAAGTAATGAATAACATAATAAACTATTACTTTCAAAATGAACAATGGGAAATTTATTACCAAGCTATTTCATTTTATAAATTATGTAAAAATCTTATACCTGTTGATAAAGTTGTATTTGAAGTTGATGTTGATGAAGAATTTTGCGATTTAACAGTGGAAGGAAATAATAATTACTTTGCTGGTATAGGTGGTCTTTCAGTAATTCATAATACTGACATTTCAATACTAAGACCGACAAATTCACCTGTTCTAAATAGTGCAAGATTTTCAACGGGAGCAGTTTCATTTATGCATTTATTCTCATTAACAACAGGTTTAATTGGACAAGAGGGAAGAAGAGGTGCATTAATGATAACCATAGATGTTAGTCATCCAGATGTAGAGTTATTTATTTATGCTAAATCAAAACCAGATTTCTTTACACTTGAAGTAATAAAACAAAATTCATATAAATATAATGAAGAACAACTTAAAATTATTGAAGATATTTTAACAAGGCAACAAGTAAAATTCGCTAATATATCAGTGAAAATTAGAGATGAATTTATGAAAGCAGTTTTAAATAATGACGATTGGGAATTATGGTATCCTGATATTGTAAGAAATCCAAAAATATCTGAAAGTGAAATTGAAGAGATGCTTAATAATAATTGTGCTATTACATTTGATAGAATTTTAAGTCCTTATGATGTTAATCTTTATAAAAATGAATATATGCTTTTTGAAGCGAAAAATGGTGAGATTGAGTATAAAGGTAGAAGATTTGAATTAAGAAGGAAGAAAGTTTATAAAGTTGTAAAGGCAAGAGAACTATGGGACAAAATTGTTAAAAGTGCTTGGGAAAGTGCTGAGCCTGGTCTTATATTTTGGGATACAATTATTAAAAATCATAATGCCCAATACTTTCAACCTGTCTTATCAACAAATCCTTGCTCAGAAAAACCACTTCCCGCTTATGGTAATTGTGATTTAGGCTCATTAAATCTTACAAAATTTGTAAAAAACAACGATTGGAATTATGAGTTATTAAAGGAAGTTATTCCTATTGCTGTAAGATTTTTAGATAATGTTATTGATGTTTCAAAATATCCATTAAAGGAGCAAGAAATTTCAAGTAAATCAGCAAGGAGACTTGGACTTGGAATTTTAGGATTGGCAGATGCTCTTGCTATGATGAAAATTAGATATGATTCTGATGAAGCACTTGAAAAAGTTGAAAGTTTAATGAGATTTATTAGGGATGAAAGTTATAGAGCTTCTGTTAATTTGGCAAAGGAAAAAGGAGCATTTGAGAAATTTGATTTTGAAAAGTGGTCCAATAGTGAATTTGTAAAAAGATTACCAAAAGATATTTTAGAAGATGTTAAAAAGTATGGTATTAGAAATGTAGAAATTCTTTCAATTGCTCCAACAGGCTCTATTTCTATACTTGCAGGTAATGTATCCTCTGGTATAGAGCCTATATTTTCATTAAAATATATTCGCTATTCTCTTGGAAACTTTTATTATGTTTATCATCCACTTGTAAAGAAATATCTTAATAAAAATGATGATGAAATAACTGATGAGGATTTAAAGAAGCTTCCTGATTATTTCAGAACTGCTCATGAAATAAATTGGGAATATAGGGTAAAATTACAAGGATTAATACAAAGATATGTTGATAGTGCTATTAGCTCCACAATAAATCTTCCAAATGATATAGATGTTGAAACTGTTAAAAAGCTTTATTTTATGGCTTGGAAAGAAGGATGTAAAGGCATAACAATATATAGAGAAGGAAGTAGAGAGGGTGTTTTAATAAGTGAAAAGAAAGAGGAAAAGAAAAAGGAAAGTTCATTAAAACCTATAAAGAAAGAAAGACCATTTGCTGTGAGTGGCGTTACTTATAAAATTAAATATAAAGGAAGAAAATGGTATGTTACTGTAAATGGTGATGAGAAAGGAATGCCAATTGAAATTTTTGCTCATAGCTCAGATATGGTTGGACTTGAATGGAGTACTGCTCTTTCTATGATGATTTCAGCAGTTTTAAGAAAACTTTCGGAAAATGACGACCCAAAATTCATCGTGGAAAATTTATTTAAGGTTAAAGAAATACAAGGTCAAGGGTATGTATATAAGGGCTTTTATATGCCATCTGAGCCATCAGTTTTGGGATTAGCATTAAAGCTATTTATTGAAGGTGTGAGAAATGGTAATTTGGAAGCGAAAGGTGAAATAGCAACACCAACTCTAACATTTATAGATGAAAAAGGAAATATAAAACCAAAATTAGAAATGGAAGTTCTAAAAGATGCTGAAATATGTCCAAATTGCTCAAATAGAACCTTACTAAAAGGAGAGAGAGCAAAGGAACTTGTGGATTGCTCAACATTTTGTTTAAGTTGTGGATTTTCAAAGTGTGATTAGTGATAGCATTTATAAATAATTTTCCAACGCCTCAAAAAATATATTTATTTAATTTGCTTTATGAAAAACTTAAAAACAAAATGATATTTTTCTTTACGGATTTTTCAAGTCCAAGAAGAGAAAGTTGGAAAAAATATATAAACGAAATAAATTTTCCTTATGAAATAATAGAAACTCATAGAATTTTAAATAAATTTTCAAAAGATGTAGGAAGTATATTGATTTTGAAAAAATCTCCTGACTTTAAAAAATTTAAAAAGGTTGTAATAAGTGGAGGATTAAATATTCTTGAATTTCAAGTTGCTAAAAATCTATTGAATTTAAAAATTCCGTATTTTTTGTGGATAGAAAGTTTTAATTTGAAAGAAGGTAATAGTCTGTTTTTACCATTTCGTTATTTAATAAGAAAGTTTTTATTTACTAATTCAGTTTCCGTTATTTGTGGAAATAAGATGTCAGTAGATCATGCGAGAAAAATGGGAGCTAAAAGTGTTATTTTAAATTGGACATCATTCAATATTTATAAATTTAATTTTGAAAAATTTCACCAAGGCAATTTTTTAAAAATTTTATTTGTTGGAAGACTGATTAAGAGAAAGAGAATTTTTGATATTTTAAAAGCTTTAAATGGTCTTAATGATTACACACTTGATATTATTGGAAATGGTCCTCTTTATAAAAGCTTAAGAGATTTTTCAAAAAAGAATGGCTTAGTTGTTCGTTTTATGGGAGAAGTTGATTATGAAAAAATGTCTGAAATTTATAAAAATTACGACATTTTAATTTTGCCTTCTGAAAGTGAGGTTTTTGGTTATGTCGTAATAGAAGCAATAATGTCCTCATTAGCAGTTATTGTTTCAGATCAAATTGGAGCAAAGGACTTTGTAAGGGAAGATTTTCACTTTAAGGTTGGAGACATTAGAAAATTAAGAGAGAACATTTTAAAATTAAGAGATAGTAATTTGAGAAATGAGCTTGTTAAGTATTCAAAAGAATTAGTTTTAAATTATGCTAAACCAGAAGATTGGGTAAATAGATTTTTAGAGGTTTTAAAGGATTGATGATTTTAGAGCAAAATGCTTTGTGCTTTGTCTAATAAATTAAGTTATAAAAAATTTTCTAAAACTATTGATTTAATGGGGGATTTAAGGGGGCGAAGCCCCCCAAGTCAAAAAATGGGGTTTTTTAAAGCCGAAGGCTTAATTTGAGGGTGGGTGGGGAAAATGAAGAAAAATAAATACTTTCAGAATTATTGGACAATCCAGGGGTAAGGCGAAAATCTCCCTTAAAATTTTAATAATGTTTTTCTTAAAATTTCTTTATAAAATTTATATTATGACATTAAGAATTGAAGTTTTAGGTTATAGACCAGATCATAGTGTTTATTTGTTTTGGCATAATAAAATTTTTCCACTTTTGAGAGTTCTTAAAGGGAAAAAAGGAAAGGTTTTAATATCTCCAAGCAGGGATGGAAAAATAGCAAGTTATATTGTAAGAAGTTATGGATTTGAGGTTATTGAAAGCTCATATAGAAAGGATAGATTTAAAGGAGCTTTTGAAATTATAAAAACTTATAACCTTAAATTATCCTTAGGGATAATTCCAGATGGACCTCTTGGTCCAAGGTATAAAGTAAAACCTGAATTATTTAAATTACTAAAAAAACTAAACGCGAATATAACACTAATTGGCGTAGGGTATAAAAAATTTATAACTTTTAAAAGTTGGGATAAATTTGAATTACCATTACCATTTAGCAAAGTTTTCATTATATTTTCAAACTATAATATAAATGAGTTTGAAAGTGAAATTTCAATTTCAGAAGAACTAATTAAGCTAAATAAATGGGCAGAAAAAATAGCAAAAATTTAATGCTTTGTTCAATAAAATTTTTAATGAACTTATAGATTTTAATTTTATAGGAGAGAATTTAAGGGAGTCAAAGCCCCCAAGGCAAAAGAATGGGTGTTTATAAGCCGAAGGCTTGTTTGGGCAGATAAAAATCTTATTATTTAAAAAATTCAGATTTTTAAATATGGAAACCTCTATAAGGAGGCAAAATTTGAAAAAATTTTAAATTAAATTATATCTTTTAAGGGCATATCTTATTATTTTTTCAAGCATTTCTTCATATTCCATTCCTTTCCATTCACTCATGATTTTTAATTTTCCATCCCAAGACCAACCAGGATTAGGATTAACTTCAAGTAATTTAGGAATACCATCAGAAGAAAATCTAATATCAAATCTTCCATAATCTCTTAAATCAAGTCTATTATATAATTTCAGAATCATATCATATAATCTTTCTTCCATGTCCTTATCAAGTTCTGCTGGAATATATTTAATTTTTCTATAATACTCAGAATTAAAATCCCATTTTGCCTCATAACCACAAATTGGTGGCAAATCCTCCGGAAGTTCAGAATAATCAATTTTCAAAATTGGTAATATCTCATAATCGTAAGGTAAATTTCCCAAAATACCTATACTAATTTCATCACCTGTTAAAAATTCTTCAACAAGAATTGGAATGTTAGGGAATTGTTTTCTCAATCTATTTAATACTTCTGTAAATTCAATAGGATTATAAACAACGGAATCTTTATATATTCCTTCACTTCCATCACCAAAGTTTGGTTTTAAAATAACAGGAAAATTTGCGGGAATGTTATATGTCGTATCGTCAGGCATAATAAGATATTCATCAGGTGTAGGAATATCAAGAGAATTAGCTATTGATTTAACAAGCGATTTATCAAAACATATGGCAAGTGTATGAGGAGGAGAACCTGTATAAGGTATTCCAAGAACTTCCAATAATGCTGGAATATGTAATTCCATTTTTGGATTATTGTTATATCCATCATCACATAGATTAAAGACTAAATCTGTTTTTAAATTCCCAAGGTCATAGAATAGACCTTTATGACTTTCAATATAATTAAATTTATAACCTTCAAGTTTTGAAAGAGCAATTTTTAATTGTCTTATTGATTCCATTTCATAATTATTATCAGATTTTAAATTTGTATCACCTAATAAAACCGTTATATTAAATATCTTTATTTTAGGACTAATTTTAATGTTATGTTTTGGAGCAACAGCAGTTAAAACAATTCTATTTTCCATCAAACCCAAATCCATATTTCTTTTTGATTGAGCTAATAAATTTGTATGAAATGTAATATCTATAAAACCAACACTTCTAAGCATTTCTTCAATTTCGGATTGTGAATATAATCTTTCAGAATAAATTTGATCGACAACTACGCCTTTTTGAGCATGAATTACAATTTCTCTTGAAATTAAAAGTCTTTTATCATGAGAAAGTTGTCTTTCTCTTAAAACAACATATTTATCATCTATCCACTCCCAAGTATATGGCTTATAATGGTTTCTGACATAATTTCCATCTGCGATATCTAAAAGTAAAGTGCCATAAGGTTTTAAAACTTTAAAAACTTCTCTTAAAACTTTGTAATCATCAGAGGCATTTGAAAAATATCCAAAACTATTACCAAGTATAAGAACATAGTCAAATGTATTATCTTTAAAAGGCAAATTTCTTGCATCACCTTTTCTAAATTTAATTTTTAAACCTTCCTTTTTCGCTCTTTGTTTTGCTTTCCTTATTAGATATTCAGATAAGTCAATACCTTCAATTTCTCTATATCCTCTTTTATAAAATTCAATCGTATGCCTTCCTTGACCACAAGCCAAATCAAGTATTCTATCATCCTTCTTGGGTTTTATAATTTCAAGAAATATATCAACTTCTTTTTCAGTAAGTTCATCATCCATAACGACATCAGCATCGGTTTTGAGGTATATTGAATCAAATATATACTTCCACCATTCAGGATTAACAAAATCTTCAAGAGAGTCCAATCTACCCTTGAACTTGCGAAGCTTCTTATCTTTATCTTTTAAAATCTCTCTCATTTCAAGTTTGAAATTTTAGAGCATGAATTTTAACTTTCAAAATCCTTAGGTTTATCAATCTCTTTGCTTTTAGATTTATTAGATTCAATTTGCTTTCTTTCTGAACTAAGAATTTCTAAAACTCTTTCCCTAAATGAAAATCCTAAAAAGAAGGAAATGGTAAGTAAAAATAAGTGTATGAATTCTTGCGAGAAACCAGCTCTTCTTAAAAATTCAAAAAGACCTACTTTCTTAATAGAAGAGAAGATCCACCATCCTTCTTTGTATTCAAAAATCGGAAAATTGAAGATGATTAAAAGAAGTATGTATATAACAAACCCTGTTATTATACCTGCTATGGTTTTGTTATTCATGGCAAAATCACCTCCTTTTGATACATAATAAACAAGAAATCCTATAATTAAGGCTACAATAACAATACTTGCTATTTTAAATAAGAATTCCAAAAGCCATAAAATAGCACCTGCTCCAAAGATAATCCCTAATATATATAAAATAGGCATTTTTAAATTTTAAAGCCTATTTATTATGTTTTTCTGCCTTGTCCAATAATTCTGGAATTGTTTATTTTATTATATTTTCCCCACCCACCCTGAAATTAAGCCTTTGGCTTTAAAAAACCCCATTTTTTGACTTGGGGGCTTCGCCCCTTTAAATCCCCCATTAAATCAATAGTTTTAGAAAATTTTTTATAACTTATTGATTGTCAAGAACTTAACAATAATTATTAGACAAAGCAATGCCTTGTTCAATAATTCTAGAACTATTTATTATATTTTCCCCACCCAACCTAAAAATAAGGCTTCTCCTTAAAACTTCGCTCCCTTAAATTCCCCCAAAAATCTATAGTTTTTTATACCACCAAAAGAATTTATTATAATTTAACCTCCTTTATAATTTTTATTGTTTTCTTAGTAATCTTCAATAGAAAAAACTGCTCCCAGGGATATTTCAAAGCTTTGACGAGGAAACTTCTTTTCAAAATCCATTTTAACTTTTTAAAAGGTCTTGCTCTTTTTTGAGAATAAAAATAATTGAATTTTCCTTCTAATTCAAAAGCCTTCTTAAAGAGCTATAAAAACTTATTATTGTCTGTAAAATATAAAACTTTAAGTCTCATATTAGTTTAAATTTTAAGGCAAATTATTTTTGCTCAATTGCCTTTAATTTTTCTTCTATTCTAAAATTCATATAGTTGATAAATTCTTGGTCATTTACTTTTAAAATTTCTGATTTTAAGCTATTTAATAGTTTTTTAGCATCATCAAATTTCTTTAAATTTATTAAATTGTCTGCAATTTCCAAATCAACTTGATAAATTTGAATATAAACGAAATTATCTTTTAATGTTAAGGCTTGAAGAAACCTTTTACCGAATTCAAAAAATTTAATGGATTTTTCATAATCTCCCCTTATTTTTAAAGCATTTGCTAATGAAAATGCTACTGTTGCGTAGTTTCTATAAATTCTTTGGTGATTTTCATCCTTATAAACACTTTCATCAAATATACTTCTATATCTGAAAATTGTATCTTTTAAGACTTTATATTTTTTTGCGTAATTTTCAATATAATCAATTGGGTCAAAATTTCCACTTAATAAATAGGCAGTTCTTTGAATGTTAATAGAAGAAAATTCTTCATTTGTATCTGATACATAATCATTATTTATACGCCAAGTTAATCCTTCAAGAATAAATAATTTCTTATAATCTTTATAAGCATCAGGGTCACAAGTAATTGAAAAATAAATTGGAACTTTAAATTCCCTACCAATTATAACTTCCTTTACAAATTTTTCACCATCTTCAAGGTAAATTTTTGGAATTTTGACAATTCCTTTTTCTGTTAAAACATTAACATAATTTTTTGTTTTATAACCAACACTTGTTGCAATCATATCTCTAATAGCCAAATCTCTCAATAGCAAAAATCTATTATTAGAAATAGGTATAAAAACAGGTAGCTTATCAATATCTTCATAACTAAAACTTATAGGAGCACCCCATCCTTTAAGTTGCTTTATATACCAATTTGTATTTAATAGTGATAGGTTAGCATTAAATATGTCTCTTCTATAACCTAAAACTTCTTGAGCAAACCAAACAGGAAATGTATCATTATCTCCATTCGTAAATAGAACAACACCATCTTTTGATACAATTGGACTTGAAAGAATATTATATGGAAAATCTTCTGCTATATAATTTTTATGCCTATCGTTGTATTTCCAATTATGATTTATCATAGCAAAAACAACACCAAATGAAAATAAAAATCCTATTAAAGTAGTAATTATGATACTTGGACTAAATTTTTCCCTTTTCATTAACATTTGATTATATTTTTCTCTTTCAATAGGATTAGAAAGAACCTTATAAGCTTCTTCTATCTTTTCTGACTTTTCATTTATCTTCCTATATGCTTCTTCTATTTGCTCAAAACTTGCATCTCTATTTAAATTTAGTATTTTGTAGTAATCTTCCTTATAAAATAGGCTGTCAATTCCTTTTTTTATAATCCTTAAAACTTCTAATAATCCAAAGCCACTATAAAATATAATTGAAGCATAAAGCAAAACATAGAAGTACTCCCTATCCCTTACTTCCATTCTAACTTGTCCTGTAATCATATCCGGTTGAGCGTTTGCTGGATTTACAGGAAGGCTTGGAGCATCTGCTGGATTTTGATAAATAAATAATCCAATTACTGCTACTACAAGTCCAAAGAAGTATAACCAGAATAATTTTTTATTTTCACTATAATTTACAAAAATTCCAACAATCATTAATCCTAATAAAATATATAAAATTGGAAGAAATTGCTCTCTTGTTATATATGGAATTGATATAAATTGCCAAGAGGTATAAGTCCATAAAACTTGTAATTGCTCAATTAGTGGGATTCTTCTTTCAAGGGGATTTGGAGGTCCATATTGCTTTCTTGTTAGCATATCCATAAATGCTAACCAATTTGATGGATCACCTTCATTTATCCTAACAATTGGATTATTCGTTAAATAATAAGCTCTTGCTAATAACCAAAATTCACAAATAATAGCCAGTAAAACTAATAATAATGCCACACCCTTCCAATTTTTATAAAGTTTTGTATAAGCGAAAAATAATATAAGAGCTAAAAAACCGCTTATACTTGCTAAAATAACATTATAAGCAAAATGAAAGAAAATACTAATTAAAATTGAAATAATTATTAAATTTGAGAAGATATTGTTAAAATTCAGTTTTTTCATATTATAAAGTGTCCAAATAATTCCAAAATAGCATAAAATTAAAATAAAGTTAAACACAAAGATATTTCTACTTAATTTTGACATTTCATCAGCAATAGCATAAGGATTTACCGATATAACATTAGCAGAATTTGAAAATTTTTGAAAGTTAGTTAATGCAGTTTCATAATAATGATATTGAAGGATATTGTAAGAATTAAACCAGATTGCTAAAATTGCTATTCCAACTGATAAAACACCTATAAAGTAATTATCCCAAATTTGCTTTCTATAAAATATAGCAAGAAATAAAAACAATCCAATAAAACCAAATAATGATATTGCCTGAATACCTGTTGCTACCGCCATTATATAAGCTGATAATAATAACCACTTTGCTTTATTTGTTTTAATATATAAAATTACAAAATATATAGCTATGATATTTGACACGAGAGCAGGTGTATAAGTTTCTGCCTCAATTGAATTAAACCATTGAGAATATGTAAATGCTTGTGTTAAACCTACAAATGCTCCTGCTATATGAACCCAATAATTGTTATATTGATTTTTAAACAAGCTAACACCTTCTACAAAAATTAAATAAAAGAAACCTGCCATTAGACCACCACTTAAAATTGGAATTAAAGTCACTCTTAAAACAAATTGATTTGCGGGATAACCTTGTAATAATTCTTTTAATTCTTTTAAAGGTAGTGGTAATAGTGAGAAAAACTTAGCAAGAAGAACATATAAAGGTGTTCCTGGGGGATGAGGAACACCCAAATTATAGCTTGAAGCAAGGAATTCTCCTACATCCCAAAATACAACTGTTGGAGCTGTAGTTAGAAAATATATAAACGAAACAAATAGTGTTATGAAAGTAAAAATTAACCACTTTATAGAAATTTTCATTTTCTTTTCTTTATTACTTCATCTATCATTCCATATTCTTTTGCTTCAAAAGCAGACATATAATAATTTCTTTCGGTATCTTTTTGAATTTTTTCATATGATTGTCCCGTATGCTCAGAAAGAATTTTTATAAGCAAATCTTTTAATCTTAAAATTTCTTTTGCTTCAATTTCAATATCAGTTGCTTGTCCTTGAACACCACCCCAAGGTTGATGAATCATTATTCTTGCATTTGGTAATGAAAATCGCTTGCCTTTTGCTCCTGAAGCTAACAAAACTGCTGCCATAGAAGCTGCCATTCCAATACATATTGTTACAACATCAGGTTTAATATATTGTATTGTATCGTAAATCGCAAGTCCAGCTGTTACATAACCACCAGGTGAGTGAATATATAAGTTTATATCTTTATCTGGGTCTTCTGCTTCTAAAAATAAAAGCTGTGCTACAATTAAATTTCCTACATATTCATCAATAGCTGTTCCAAGAAAAACAATTCTATCTTTAAGTAATCTTGAATATATATCATATGCTCTTTCTCCTCTCGCTGTTTGCTCAATTACATATGGAATATAGTATTGGTCATAAATTTTCTTGTATTTTTCAATTTTGTATTTTTTCATCTTTAACCTCCTACAATTTAACAGGCATTATAAGATATTTTAAATTTTCTTCTTCTGATTTTATTAAGACAGGTTGGCTTTCAGAATAAATGTGAATGTAAATATCATCTTCCATTTCTCTTATAATCTCATAAAATCTTTTGTAGTGAAAATAAATCTCAATATTATCACCATTATATTTTCCAAGTAAATTTGATTTAAATTCTTCTCCATCATCAGATATAGCAAAAATTGTTATAGATTTATCAAATTTTATTCCAAATGTTTCTGGATTTAAAGGCGACATCGCTTTAAGCTTTGTTTCAATCTCATTTTTATGGACATATAGTTCGTTAGCAATTCCTTCAGGAAATATAGCATTATAATCAGGATATGGTCCTGAAATTAGTCTTATATTCATAAATCCATTAATAAATCCAATTACCATATAATCTTCACTAAATCCAACTTCAATATTTTCATATTCAATTTCATCAAGAATTTTATAAACATCTTTTGGGATAATTGCTTGGAATTCTCCATAATTTTCATCAAAATTTTCAGTATATAAACCTAATCTATAACTATCAGATGCGACGAAATTCGCCAACTCTCCTTTATTATCCCACAAAATTCCTGATAAGAATAACCTATTCTCATCTTCACCAGTACAAAATTCAACTTTTGATAAGCACTTTATAATTTTTTTTCTTGAAACTTTAAACATTTTTAAATTTTCTCTTAAATCATTAACTTCAATGTAATCATCAGGATTTAAAGTAGGAATTTTATAATAGGTTTCATCAGAAGATATTTTTAAAGCATTATTAACTTCTTCAAAGCTAATAATAGATGATGAAGGAATACTTTTTAAAATTGAAATAAGCGTTGAGCCATTTACAAGAACTTTACCATCTTCACTATCATAAACATCTATTGAAACATTATATTGAATATCAGTATTACAGCAGGTAATATAAACACTATTTCCAGAAACTTCTAAAAGCACTGATTTAAGAATATCTAAGGATTTCCCTTTTGGTAAAATTCTATTTATAATAGGGATAACTTTTTCAACTTCTCTTTTTTCTATGGAAAATTTCATAGTTTTGAAATTTTAAAGGTAATAAAATTAAAGTAGTTGCTTTGTTCAATAATTCTGGAATTATTTATTTTTCTATATTTTTCTTGTCCATCCTAAAATAAAGACCACGACTTCAAAAGACCTTATTTTTCACCCTCAAAAAGCTTTGCCCTTTAATAAAATGCTCATAAAATCTATAAGTTTATTAAAATCTTCACAAGTTATTGATTATCAATCACTTAACACTATTTATTGGACAAAGCATAAAGTAGTTGCTTTGTTCAATAATTCTGGAATTATTTATTTTTCTATATTTTGCCCACCCACCCTGATAATAAGGCTTCGCCTTATAAATACCCATTTTTCGGCAGGGGGCGAAAGCTCCCTAAATGAACCCCCAATAAAAACTATAATTTTTTAAAATTTTCATAACTTATTGATTATCAATGACTTAAAATTATTTATTGGACAAGGCACTGCCTTTTTGGATTGTCTAATAATTTTAGAATTACTTATTTTTCTATGTTTCCCCACCTATCCTTGAATTAAGCCTTCGGCTTATGAACTTCGTCCCCTAAATTTCCCTCAAGAAACAATAATTTCCTGAAATTTTTATAAGTTATTGATAGTCAATCATTTAACATTATTTATTTGGGCAAAGCATAAAGCAGTTGCCTTGTCTAATAATTCCAAAATCTTTTATTTTTGTTTACTTTTGACATACTAAAACCCTAAAATTATCAAAACTCAAAACCAAACTTTTTACCTTATTAAAAATTTTAAATTTTTCAATCTCTTTTAAATTTAAACTTAAAAATTCCGCTATTTCAAGAATTCCATTTTCCAAAAGAAACTCACCTTGACCCTTATCCAAAACAATTTTTAAACCAAGACTATTTAAAAATTCTTTTAAAATTGTAAAATCAATAAAGTAAGTAATATCCTGCTCATAAAGATTTGAAAATGGATTATCACCTACTTGATGTTTATAATATGTTGTTAATGAGCCTTTTGGAAATCTCATTAAAATTTCATTTCTTTCATATCCATAATCAATAATAATTAAATAACCTTTTTTCAAAATTTCAACTTGACTTTTTAAAAATTCAAATGCTTTAATAGAAATGTCATATATTAAACCCTCAAATGGATTATTAGGTAAAAATTTAATAACCTGCTCATCATCTAATTCAAGAATTAAAAACTCTCTAAAATCTTTTACATACATTTCATTCCACTTTCCATTTAAAAATATAAATCTTCTAAATTCAATTGCATCTAAAACCTCATTCTCAAAAATTATTCCTTCAAAATTTTTTAATTCTTCTAAACTATTTACAAATTTTACATTTTCAATCTCTTTAAATTTTGCTCTTTCAAAAACATAATAATTTATCTCTTTATTTTTCAATTTATAAAATTCAATAACTTCTTTTGCGAAATATCCTTCACCTGCTCCAATTTCAAGAATATTATTTTCATTCAATTTTAAGAAATAATTGGCAATTGTCCAAGAAAATAACTTTTCAAATGAGCTTGAAGTATAATAATCTTCACCAATTTTCTTTCTAAAATAATATCCTTTTTTTGGATTATATAAAACTTCACTTAAAAATTCATCAAATCTTAAAATCATTTGCTATCTTAATAGTCATTAAGCTTGAATAATAAGCACTTTCAAAGCTTATTGGACTTTCTTTTCCTTCCAATAGACTTTTTATAAATAATTCAATTAGTCTTTCTTGTCCTTTATCTTGTTTTGTCTTTAAAATAGTTTTATTATTTATTTGAATTTCAAAGAAATCCTTTAAAATTAGTGTTTGACCATCAGCATCAATTCTAATGGTTTCCTTTTCAAGCATTTTATTTCCTTGTGAATGATAAATAACATTACATATAGCATTATTATATCTAAAACTAATTGTAAAATTCTCATTATTTAATTTGTTTGAAAAATAATAATTTGGCTCTTTAAATAAAAATAAAACATAATCAATAAAATGACAACCTTCACCAATAAGTCTTCCTCCTCCAATTTTTAAATCTAAAATCCAATGGTTTTCCAAAATTCCAGCATTAACGAAGTAGTTAAAAATAATAAATTTTCTATCTTTTATAAACTCCTTTATTTTTTCCGTTAATTTTGAAAATCTCCTATTAAATCCTATACAAAAATGAACAGGATTTTTTTCATATAATTCTTTTAATTCTTCAAGCTCATTTAAATTTATGGCGAGTGGTTTTTCAACATAAACTGCCTTATTATTTAAAATTGAAAGTTTGACAAGCTCTGCGTGTAAATTATGAGGTGTTGCTATTACTATTAAATTAACATTTTCATCCTTAAAAACTTCTTCATAATCACATCCCGCATATTTAAAATTATATCTTTTTGCTAAATTTATAGCATTTTCTGGTTTTGAAGTAATCAGATATAATGGTGTAATTTCTTTGTATTTTAAGAAATTTGGAATTAAAACATTTTGAGCATAGCTTCCTGCTCCAATTAACGCCATATTTATTTTTGAAAGCTTGTTATAATTTTTAACAATTACAAATTTCTTAATTTCACTTTCCTTAGAATATTTAAAAACAACCCCAAGATAATTTTTTTCCTTTTTTAAAAATTCATAAGCTTTTAAAGCATCTTTAAATTCAAATTCATGTGTTATAATTTCACTTAAATTAAGTTTTGGAAGAATTTCTACAAAAGATAAAAGATTTCTATTTATTGTCCATTTGACATAACTTTCTGGATAGTCAATCCCTTTTATTTCATAATTTGGGTCATATCTTCCAGCACCATAAGCTCTACTCATTTTAATTTCAAGTTCTTTATAGTAAAATTCTTTATAAGGAATTAATAATTTGCTTTGACCTACAACAACAATTCTACCTTTTTCTCTTAAAACTTCACAAGCCAGCTTAATAGCATTTCCCGTCTTATCATTAGCGCATAGAATAACACCATCAACAGGATATATATTTTTAATTAAGTTTTTTTCATTAGCATTATACAACTTATAAGCATAATTTTTAGCAAAATTTAATTTATATTCTGAAATGTCAATTCCAATAGTTTTTATATTCATCAAATTTAAAATTCTTATAACAATTTGACCAATTAATCCAAGACCTATTACCAAAAATGTTTCTCCAATTTCGGGTTTAGCAATTCTTATACTATTTAAAGCAATTGCTCCAATTGTTGAAAAACTCGCCTCTTTTAAATTAATATCTTTTGGAATTTTTAAAATTAAATTCTTTGGTATAAGATTATATTCTGAATGTAAAGCAAATTCACCACCTGCTCCAATTACATAATCACCTTCATTTATACCATCAATTCTACTTTCAACAACAACGCCACTTATACTATATCCAAGAGGACCATAAGTATTTAATTTATTTATAATTCTTTTAAATGTTTCCGAAATTCCTAAGGTTTTTATTGATTTTATAACTAAATCTATTTGGTCTTTTCTATCAGTAATGATATTGAATAAATTTGTTTTTAATCTTGAAAGCTCTGTTCCTACGCTTATTGCTGAATATAATGTTTTTACAATAGCAAAATTTTCTTTAATTTTTGGATATGGTGCATCTATTAAAATTGGTTTAAAGCTTTTATAATCTTGAACTAAAATTTTCATTTGTATGCCTTAACAATTTCTCCAATCTCACAATTTAAAATTTTCTTAGCATTTCCTTCAACAATACTAATTTCCAAAAATTCATATGAGCCTTTTAAAAAGACTAATTCATCTTTTTTTGCTTGACTATAAGTTTTAACTTTCTTATCAATTTTTAGATTTTTTATTTCTACAAACTTAAAACTATCATCATATTCTATATTCGTTATTAAATTTCCAAAGTCATCAATAAATATAACTTCTCCAACTATTACATTTTCATAATTTTTAGTGTTTCTAAAATCAAATTTAATAATTTCATTTATAGGTTTTAAAAATTCACTTAATTTATATCCTTTTGAAATTTTAGCACAAATTGGAGCGAATACATCTCTTGCATGAAATGTTGGACTTGCTGAATCTGGAATTTCAATTTCATAAGCTTTATATTCTTCTAAAAATCCAAATAAACCATTATCAGGACCTACAAAATAATAATCTTTTGTTTCAATAGCAATAGCTTTTCTTTCCGAGCCAACACCTGGATCAATTACTACTAAAAAAATTGTTCCTTTTGGGAAAAATTTATATGAGCTATATAATATAAATTGCCCAGCTTTTATATTAAATTTTGGGACCTCATGAGTTATATCAATGATCTCAGCATCTGGATTTATTGATTTAATAACACCTTTAACTTGTCCTACATAAAAACTATTTCCAAAATCAGTAATAAGAGCTATAATTTTTTTTTCCAACTTTGGATAATTTTAAAGGATAAGGGGCAGAAGCCCCTTACTTAATTATTTCATTCCAATAATTCTTTATCTTTTCTTTTGCTTCGCTTGAAAGTGGAACATAATGTAGGCTTATAGCTATACTATCTCCTTTTTCAAAAGCCCACTTAAAGAATTCAATGACTTGTTTATTCTTATCTTTCTTTTCTCTTGGAAGTAAAATAAATGTTGCTCCTGTTATTGGATAAGTGCTATCTCCATCTTGATAAGTTAAAACTTCATAGAAGTGATTGTTTTCATTCCAATTTGCGAACTTTGTAGCTTCTTGAAATGTCTTTATATCTGGTAATACGAAGTTTCCTTTCTTATTATCTACATAAGCATATTCAAGATTGTTTTCAATAGCATAAGCATATTCAACATATCCAATAGCTCCAACATTTTGCTTAACATAATTTGCTACACCTTCATTCCCCTTTGCTCCTATTCCCTCTGGCCAATTTACGCTTGTTCCATAACCTACCTTTTCTTTCCATTCAGGACATATTTTTGATAAATAGTTTGTAAAAACAAAAGTTGTTCCAGAGCCATCCGATCTTCTAACAGGTGTTATTTTTAAATCAGGTAAATTTATGTCTGGATTTAATTTCTTTATCCTTTCATCATTCCATTTTTTAATTTTCCCAAGGTAAATATCACAAATAACATCACCTTTTAAATATAATTTTTTGTTTAAATTTGGTATATTATAAGTAATGCTTAGACCTCCTACAATAATTGGAAATTGAAACAATTTAGCACTATCAAGTTTTTCTTTTTCTAATGGCATATCACTTGCTCCAAAATCAACAACTCTTTCAATAATTTGCTTTATACCGCCACCTGAGCCAATAGATTGATAATTTACTTGATTTTTTGTTTCATTATAAAAGGCGTATGACCATTTTGAAATTAGAGGATAAACGAAGGTTGAACCTGCTCCATTTATGACGAATGGCTTATTTTCTTGCGCCTTTTGGCAAGCTATGATAAACATGCTTATTATCATTAACCTTTTCATATTCTCCCTCCTTTTTAAAATTTAATTTCGGTTTGAAGATTTATAAACTTATCATCTTTATCTTGCTTATAATTTATAGAGCCTCTTAAATTTTTAGATAAGTTCAATACAAGACCTCCAATTATGAAATTCCTATCTTCACCATATCTGTCAATTCTAAAAATAATATCAAATGTTTGTATTGGCTTAATTGAAACAAATCCAGAAATTATGTTTGAGCTTATTGTATCTTGACTTGTTAAAGTTGAGCCTTTGAAATTACTATATTCAAATGAAAGTGTAAAGAATTTTTGAATAATTGCTAATGAAGAATTAAGTCTAATTTTTTCATTTTCATTTTTATATTTTCCATAATGTCCATATCCGAAAAGACCAATTTTTAAGTTATCATTAGTATATGGATAAGCAGAGATTGTTAATTCTAAATCCTTAAATTTATTATCTTCAACTTTATTATATCCTTCTCCATTAAACACACCAAAATTAACATTTATCAATTTTGAATTATATTCAAAAGCAACTCCAAGGTCTGCTGATGAAAGGACGGAGAAGTAATCTGTTGGAGTTTTTTCTATAAATCTATAAACCCAGATTTCTTCCATCTGTTTTATCCAAAAATTGTAAGTTTGCCCAAAGTAAATTTTAAAGCTCTTATATTTAGCTTCAAGAAATGCATATTTGGAATAAATGAAGTATGAGCCTACAATAGAAGAGTTTGGAACTTTGATTGTGCTATCAGAGCCTAATTTATAACTTCCAGATTTGCCAACATCTTTTATCTGACCCAAATCAAGCGTGTATCTGAATTTCAGATTTAGATTTTCATTTTTTAGAATTTCAGATATGAAGTTAGCATAAGCTCTGTCAATGTAGAACCCGTTACTGAGGGAGCTGTCAGGCATTATTGTGTATCTTAGATAAGATACACCGCTCACTTTCACATCCGCTAAAATAAGAGTTAATGTTAGCATAGGTCAAAATTTTAAAGCATAAAAATTTATTTTTTGTATAACCTAAATTTTTAATAAAACTTTTGATTTTACGAAAATTTTATTTGGGTTTTATTGAGGGAGGCAAAGCCCTATTTTCAGGATGGGTATGAAAATGATTCCAAAATTATTTGAATAGGGTAGGTAATAGATGCTTTGTACAATAAATAGTGTTAAGTCCTTGTTAATCAATATCTTATGAAAATTTTAGGAAATTATTGGATTTATTGCGGGGGTTTTTGTTAGGGGGCGAAAGTAAGTGGAAGCCTTATTTTTAGGGTGGGTGGGCAAAATATAGAAAAATAAATAATTCCAGAATTATTGGACAAAGCAGGCAGTAGATGCTTTGTCTAGTAAATAATGTTAAGTCCTTGATAATCAATAACTTATGAAAATTTTAGGAAATTATAGATTTTTGGGGGGAATTTAAGGGGGGCGAAGCCCCCCGAGGCATAAAAATGGGCATTTTTAAGCCGTAGGCTTATTTTTAGGGTGGGTGGGGAAAATGAAGAAAAATAAATAGTTTCATAATTATTGGACAAAGCAGGCGGTAGATTATACTTAACTTTAAAATTTCCTGTTTTTATGTTAAAGTTTAAAGTTTTAAAAAAGGATGAAAAAACATTTGCTAGATATTCAATAATGGAAACAAAAACATCTATTGTAGAACTTCCTAACTTTATGCCTGTTGCTACGACGGGAACTTTAAAATCATTAACTACCTTAGATTTAATAGAAATTGGAAGTCAAATTATTGTTTGTAATACTTACCATTTACATTTAAGACCTGGTGAAGATTTAATTTCTTCTTTTGGAGGATTACATAAATTTATAAATTTTAATAATTCTATTCTTACTGATTCAGGAGGGTTTCAAGTATTTTCTCTTTCAAAATTTAGAAAAGTTAGAGAAGATGGATTTATATTTAAATCTCATATTGATGGCTCTTTAATTGAGCTTACACCAAAAAAGGTTATTGATATTCAAATAAAGTTAAATTCAGATATTATGATGGTTCTTGATTATCCCACAAGTTATCCATCAACTTATGAAGAAAATTTAATTAGTGTTGAGCTTACTACAAAATGGGCTAAAATTTCAAGAGATTATTATGATGAACTTAAACCAAAATCTGCGATATTTGGAATTATTCAGGGTGGATTTTTTAAAAATTTAAGAGAAAGGAGTTTTTCTGAAATTTTGGAATTGGATTTTGATGGTTATGCTATTGGAGGTCTTGCTCTCGGAGAGCCAAGAGAAGAAAGAGATTGGGTTGTAAAAACATTTGCTCCTAAATTACCAGAAAATAAGCCAAGGTATGTTATGGGAATTGGAAAACCAGAAGAAATTATAGAATATGTAAGTTATGGTATTGATTTATTTGATTGTGTTATAGCAACAAGAAATGCCAGAAGAGGTAGTGTATTTACAAGTGAAGGTGTATTAAGAATAGAAAATGCTAAATATAAAAATGATGAAAGACCACTTGATTTAAATTGTGATTGTAAGGTTTGTAAAAATTATTCAAGGGCATATATTAGGTATTTATTTTCAATTGGTGAAGTTAGTGCTGGAATTTTAGCAAGCTATCATTCGGTATATTTTTTTATGAATTTTTTAAAGAGCATTAGAGAGGCAATAAAAAATGGTTATTTTTACGAGTTTAAATTGGAGTTTTTAAGTAAGTATAAACAAGAAGGGGGTTAGAAGAAAGAGATTTGTCTTTTTATGAAATTTTTAAGAAAATTGCTTATTTTAGGAGGGATTTGACCCCAAAGCAAAAGATGGGGTATTTATAAGCCATAGGCTTAATTTCAGGGTGGGTGTGAGAAATATAGGAAAATAAATAATTTCATAATTATTGTGCTTTGTCCAATAAATAATGTTAAGTGATTGATAATCAGCAACTTATCAAAATTTTAGGAAATTACTGAATTTATCGGGGGTTTATTTAAGGGGGCGAAAGTTTTAAACGAAGCCTTATTTTCAGGGTGGGTGGGAAAAATAAGAAATAATCTATATTTTAGAATTATTGGACAAGGCAACAAGGTTTTCCTTTGATACTTTAAAATTTCAATTACTTTGATTGAGTTATCTCTTTTATTTAAACTTGAATTTTATCCGTTTTTTTCTTTTGTAGAAGATGATAAAATTTATTTTATAGGAAATAGAGTAGAAGCATATAATTCAAACAAAAAAATTTATAGTTATAGATTAAAGTCCCAAATTAATGGTGTTTGTAAAATTTCAAAAAATTTATATATTCTTACAAATGAAGGAATTGTGAAGTTTGATTATTTGAAAAGTAAAGTTATTTTATCAAGTAGGGGAAATTTTGATAATATAGCTTGTAAGGATGACAAAATACTTGTTTCAAGTTCAGGGAATTCAATTATTTTAGATACAAATCTAAATAAGGTTTTTGAAATTGATGGAAAGTTTAATGTTATAAATGATTTTTTAACTGATAATGACACACTTTCAAAAAAGGTTTTAGTTATTTCACTTAAAAATATGGATAGTGTAATAATAAGAAACTTTGAGGGATTTGTTCCATATTTTGGAAAATCTGATAGCTCCTATTATGTAATAGCAGGTTTTTCAAAAAGAAATTTCTACATTTATTTCTTTGAAAATAAAAATTTAAGATGGTATAGCAAAATTTCTACAAAAGTTATTATTTCAGATGTAATTTTAAACTTAAAAGATAGAACAATTTTAATTTATGGTCAGTCTCAAAGGACATTTTATGTTAATTTAAAGGATTTAATGGGTGAAGATATTTGGGTTTATAATCCAAGAGTTTTAGGTGTTTATTATCTTGATGAAACTATTAGAGATGCTTTTATTGATAATGGAAAAATTTTTTCTTGTGGATATTCAATAAGGGAAGGTGAAAAAAGGGGTGTTATTAAGGTTTTTAATTACACTGATGGAAATTTAATTTATGACTACTTTGATAATGAGGTTGAGGATTTCATAAAAATTTTTAAAATTAAAGAAAATTATTATGCTATTGGAATTACAAAGAAATTCATAGGTTTTTACAAATTAGATTTTAAATAAGCTATAAAATTTAAAATATGAAAAATGGAAAAGCAATTGAAAAATTAGAACTATCTAAAAGATATTTAGAAAATGCTAAGGAAGATTTAAAGAAAGCTAAAATAGATAAAGAGAGGAAAGCATATGTAGATTTAAAGTATGTTTCAAGGGCAAGTGGTATGGCATATTTATCAGCACTTGAAGCCTTAAAGGCATTATTTATAAACTATGGAATTTTAGATGAAAAGGAAGTGAAAAAGAAGTTAAATAAAGTAGAAATGTATTATTATTATTTAAATAAGGTTAATCAAATTGGTAAAGATAGGGATTTATTGAAAGGTTTATTAGATGATGTTTATGATATATTACATCTTGGCGGATATTATAGGGAGTTAAAGGACAAAAAGTCCATAGATAGTGGCTTTGAAAAGGTTGAAAAAATTATTAAAATTGTTGAAAGTTATATTAAGTGAATGCTTTGTCCAATAAATAGTGTTAAGTTATTGATAATCAGTAAGTTATAAAAAAATTTTTGAATTTATTGGTTTTATGGGGGTAATTTAAGGGGGGCGAAGTTCATAAGCCGAAGGCTTGATTTCAGGGTGGGTGGGGAAAATAATTTTAACTTTAAAATTTTAACTATGATTGAAATTATCAGAAATTTACCAAAACAAATAAAGGAAAGTTTTGAATTTCCAACTTATAAATTGGATGTTGCTATTATTGATAGGATTGTAATTTGTGGTATGGGAGGTTCAGCTATTGCAGGAGACTTTTTGAAAAGTTATTTATATTATAGCTCATTACCTGTTGAAATAATAAGAGATTATAAAGTTCCTCAATATGTTAATTCTACAAGTTTGGTTTTTGTCGTTAGTTATTCGGGAAATACAGAAGAAACAATATCTGCTTTTGAAAATGCTTTTAAAAATGGCTCAAAAATTATTGTTATTACAAGTGGTGGTAAATTAAAAGAATTAGCTGAAAAATATGAAGTTCCGATTGTTTTAATTCCAAGAGGCTTACCTCCAAGAGGTGCTATTGGATATATTTTTTCAAGTATATTGTTAAATCTTGAAAGAAATGGCATTGTTCAAGTTTCAAGAGATTTAAAAGAAGGTTTAGAGTTATTAGATAAATCTATAAAAGAATTTGACAGCACATCATCAATAGCATTTGAAATTGCCAATAAATTTTATTTAAGAATTCCTATAATTTATTCATCACAAAGATTATTTTCAGTAGCTTATAGATGGCAAACTCAAATTAATGAGAATGCCAAAAGCTTTTGTCATATAAATGTTATCCCAGAGATGAATCATAATGAGATAAATGGCTTGAAAAATCCAAACGATATAATTAGTAAGTGTTGGGTTCTCTTTATGTTTGATATTGAGGATGATGAAAGAATAAAAAGGAGAATTGAAATTGTTTCTGAAATAATTAAAGATAGTGTTCTTGGAATAACAATTCTACAAGGGAAAGGAGAGACATTTTTACATAGAATGCTTTATTTAATTTTACTTGGAGATTATGTTAGTTATTACCTTTCAAGATTTTATAATGAAGATCCTTATGCCATTCCAAGAATAGAGGAATTAAAAAGAAAATTAGAAATTAGCTAATTTTAGGAAAGCATTTATTACAAAGCAAACTTTTTTCAAATAAATTTATAGCACTTCTTGGAATTCTTCTTATGATTTTTTTGTGTTTTTCTTTATGGATTTTATCATCATCAGAGAAGCCAAAAATTTCTTGATAATTTTTAAATTTTATTTCATTATATATTTCCTTTAAAAGAAGAGCATCAATTTCCATATATGGACTTTCACTTACAACATTCCCTCTAATATCTAAATCTATTAAAACTCTAATAAAATCATAATAATTCATATCGCTTTCTTTTTCCCAAAGATTAACATGTTTCCTTTCTCCCTTCTTATCATAAACAATGCCTGAATAATGAATGTGAATATCTTTTATTAGCTCATTTGGAAATTTCTTAAATAATTCATAAATCTCTTCATAATTATTATATTTACCATTTTCTCTTGCATGTAAATGTGCTAAATCAATACAAGGTTTAACATTTTCTATTTCTATTAAATCCAAAAGTTCATCTATACTCCCATATTGAGAAGGTTTCCCCATAGTTTCAGGTCTTAAAATAACATTTATATTTTCATCTTTTAAAATTTTTGAAATTTCTTTAATTCTTAACTTTATCTTTTTATGAACATCTTTTTTACCTTGATTTTGATAAAATCCAGGATGAAATACAATATCCCTTGCTCCTGCTAAAAATCCTATTTTGGCACTATCTATTATAAATTTATACGAATTTTCAAGCTTTTTCTTGTCATTTGTTGCTAAATTTATATAATATGGAGCATGGACGGAAAGTGTTAAATTATAATTATTTGAATAATTTTTAACATCTTTTGCTTTTTCTTCACTCATTTTTACACCTCTTACAAATTCTAATTCCATTCCATCAAGATTTAATTCTTTAATTCTTTCAAGACCACTAATAGTATCAGGTTTTTTTGAGCTTATTGGAACACCCGCAGTTAAAAATTTAATCACTTTAAAATTTTAAGGTGCCAAATTTCATTTTTGGAATTATATTTATTTTTATCGGCTCAATTATGGGTATTTATTCAATTTATGAAATGAGAGTTAAAAATAAAATTATTCTTCCTGTATCTTTAATTGTTTTTGTCCATTTTTTCATAATTTTAGGTATTTTTTTAATTACAAGAAATATAGGTCTTGGTTTTGTAGCTATGATATTTTATAATATTGTTTTTGTAGCAGAACTTATAATTTATATACTTAAAAATAAAGATGTTAATTTAAAAATTGAGCAATTAGTTAATGAGGTAGATGATGAGCTTAAATTTTGGCAAAGTGTAATTTATGAAAATCATAAATTTGTTGATGATTATGAGTGTTTTGAGCATTTAATGCGAGTTGATAAAATTGTTAAAAAAGCTATAAATATGGATTTATTTGAAATTGTAAAACCACTTTTAAATTTTTTAGAAGAGCATAAAAATTATTTTAAGTCTTATAAGGTTTCAGAAATTGCGAAAAAGTTAAAAATTAGTGAAGATAATTGGTGGTTTTATTTAGATGGGAAATAAGCTCTTCATAATTCATTCTTTTTCCATTTATTTGTTTTAAAAATCGTTTTTGTCTCCTTGCAAATTCTTTTGTATCTAAAATTGTTTCATTAATTGCTTCTTGAAGTGTTTTTGAGCCTTCAAAGTATCCAATAAATTCAAAATAATCAATTGTTTTTCTTATTCCAATAGCATCTTTACCATATTTTTTTATTAAGAATTCAATCTCATTTAAAAGTCCTTCTTCTATCATATTGTAAATTCTATTTTCAATGTTTCTATAAAGTTTTTCTTTTTCAATTTCAAGAATATAAACTTCATAATCAAATTCCGATTTTTTATGAAATTCTTTACAAGCTTCTTCATAGCTCATATTGGTGCTTAAAATTACAATTAAGCTTCTTTCAATTCTAAATCTATCATTTGGGTGAATTTGTAATGCTCTTTTTTTGTCAAGTTTTAAAAGCTCATTATATAATTCTTCTGTTTTTTTTGATTTTATGTAATTTATTAGCTCCTTATTTGGTTCTGGAAATATACTTAAACCTTCAACTAATGACTTTAAATATAGAATAGTTCCTCCTTCTAAAATAACATTCTTTCCACTTTCAATTGCCTTTTTAATTTCATTTTGTGCATTTTTAAAAAATAAGCCAACATTATATTGCTCATTTGGCTCTATTAAATCTATCATTTTATAATGGTTTTTATAAGGATATTTAGGTTTTGCTGTTCCAATATCCATATATTTATAAATTTTTCTTGAATCAATTGAAATTACAATTAAATTTTGATTATTTTCAATTAGTTTTTGTGCTATTTCAGTTTTTCCGCTTGCTGTTTGCCCTGTAATTATGGGTATTTTCAAAGAATTATAAGGTCTCCATTTTTGCTAACAACTACTGATCCATCTTTGAACTCAAAATGAACATTTTCATTATTTTCAATCCATATATAAACATCCTTTCCTCTATATTCTCTTATTCTTCTTTTAGTGAATATGAAATATACAACATCAAAAAGAACAGATAAATTTTCCTTATCTGCTTCAATCATTCTTCTCATTTTCATAACCTCATTTTCAATTTTTTCAAGTTCAGCAAGAGCCTTTTTTGATTCAGGAATATGACCAAATTTTGTAAAAATTTCATTTCTCCATTTTGCCACTTCATCAAGAATATCATCGTTTCTTTTATATATTTTTAGAATTTTCTTTGCTATATTTGCTGCCTTTCTTATTGATACTCCATCTTTTCTTTTTCTTGCCATGATATTACCTCCTTGTAAAAATAAGCACTTTTTCTTACTTTTCTTTCTCCTGTTTTATAATCAACCTCAACAAGACCAAACCTTGGCTCAAACCCTTCCGCCCATTCATAATTATCAAGGAAGGACCAATACATATATCCTAAAATTTTAATGCCCTCACTTATGGCTTTTTTAAGATAAAAAATATGCTCTTTTATAAATTCAATTCTTTCAAAGTCATTAGCTGTACAAATGCCATTTTCCGTAATCATAATTGGCTTTTTATATTTTCTATAAATTCTCTTTGAAATTTCATAAATACCTTTTGGATAAACTTCCCATCCAAGGCAATTCTTTTGACTATTTTCTTTATAAGTGAATTTTGAAAAAAACTTTACGAAAACCCTCGTATAATAATTTATTCCTATAAAATCTAAATAATTTTTAACACCATCAATAAACCAAAAATTAAAAAATTTATCATTTAAAATTGTTGAAATTAAGCTTAAAGGATTATAAATTCTATATGGTTTGAAAATGATAAGGTTTTGGGAAAAGCTTATTAAGTTATTCTTATTTTTTAAAATTTTATATGCTTCAATGTATGCTTTTTTTAAATTTCTTAAGACATTAAATGCTTTAATTAAGTTTTTTTCTTGTGGTGGCCATGTTCCTTCAAGATAACTTTTAAAACTATAAACATTAGGCTCATTTAAAATAATAAAGTATTTAACATTTTGAAAGTTCTGGCTAATTAAATTGACATAATCTAAAAAATAATTTATGTTCTCTTTATTTGCCCATCCTCCTTTTTTTGAAAACCAAATTGGATTTGTAAAATGCCAAATTGTTAAAATTGGCTCTATATGATTTTTAAATAATTCATCTACAATTTCCTTATAAACATCAAGTGATTTAAAATCTATTTCATTTTCACTTTTAAAAATTCTACTCCACTCTATTGAGAATCTAAAAGCATTTTGTCCAAGCTCTTTTAATAGTTTAATATCTTCCTTCCATTTGTACCAAAAATAACTTGCTTTTGAGCTTTTTCCTTTATCAAATTCCCACCAATCACTATTAAAATTATCACCTTCTGTTTGATATGAGCTAATTGCACTTCCCCAAAGCATTAAAAAACCTTAACATTTATATATTTGCTTGGATTTTTCTTAATATCAGTTAAAATTTCTTGAAACATAAGAATTGTTTTCTTTAATTCAATATATAATGAATCATCTTTTGTTAATTTACCAATTGTTCCTCTATGCTTTAAGCTATCAATTTCCATTTTTAATGTGCTTAATAAGGAATCAATATAACTTATTGTTTTTTGAGTTGATTTTAAGGTGAAATTTATATTATTTGAAATGCTATCTAAGTTGGTATTCTGATGTGCTAATATGTTTCTTAAACTTAATGTTAGAATTTGAACTTCATTTAAAGATTTTTTAATTTCATCTGAAATTTCATAAATTTTATAATTAGTTGTTTTAATTACATTATTAGTATTTGTAAGTATGCTGTCAACTTTATCTGAAAGTTTAACTACAATTGTTAAAATTTGGTCAAATGTCGGACTATCATAACCAATTATTGTATCGTTAATATTTAAAAAATTTCCAGTTCCAATTTCTAAATCTATCATTCTTGTTCCAAGTGCTGATGGCGTTATAACTTGTGCGTAAGCATTTTCTTTAAGTTTTATGTCCTTTAAGCCTATTTTCAAAAGGACACCATCTTTATATATTTTAATATCAATAACATTTCCATTTGGAACACCTCTAACTAAAACTTTTGTTCCAACTGATACTAATGTTGATCTTGGCATTTTTACATAATATGTATATAAATGTTTTTGTCGTTTTTGGGAACTTATCCAATTATAACCAATAAAAAATAAAATTATAACAAAAAAAATGAAAATTCCAGCTTTTATATAATCAGTTGTATTAACTTCCATATACTTCTAAAATCATACTTGCGCCCATTCCTCCACCAACGCAGGCACTAATAATTCCATAACCTCCACCTCTTTTTCTTAATTCATAAATAAGTTTAACTGTTAAAATAGAGCCAGTTGCTCCAAGTGGATGTCCAAGTGAAATGGCACCTCCATTTACATTTAATTTATCTAATGGTATTTCCAATTCTCTTAAAACTGCTACTATTTGTGTTGCAAATGCTTCATTTAATTCAATAAGTTTAATATCTTCTAATGTTAAATTGGCTTTTTTAAGTGATTTTGGAATTGCATAAGCTGGCGCTATTCCCATAATTTCCGCTGGCACTGCTGAAACTTGATATGTTATAAATCTTGCTAATGGTTTAAATCCAAGTTCTTCTGCCTTTTCTTCGCTCATAAGAAGAACTGCACCTGCTCCATCACTTCTTTGCGAAGCATTTCCAGCAGTAACTGTCCCATCTACTTTAAAATATGGTTTTAGTTTTGATAATCCATCAAGTGTTGTATCAGGTCTAATGCATTCATCTTGATCAAAAATTTTTTCAACTAATTGACTATTACCGTCTTCATCCTCTAATCTAACTTTTACTTTTATAGGAACAATTTGCTCTTTAAATTTACCACTTAAAACTGCTTCTGCTCCTCTTTTGTGAGATAAATAAGCATATTCATCTACTTCTTCTCTTTTTATATTATATAATGGCACTAAATTTTCTGCTGTAAGCCCCATATTTAGATAATAATCAGGAAAGTTTTGAGCAATATATGGCTCAGGTCTAAAAACATAACCAGGCATAGGAACCAAGCTCATGCTTTCAGCCCCTCCTGCTATTGCTATATCAATTTCTCCAACCATAATTCTATGAGCTGTTTGAGCTATTGATTGTATTGAAGATGCGCAGTATCTATTAACTGTGACAGCTGGAATTGATTTAGGAAGTCCCGCTCTATAAACTACTGTTCTTGCCATATTCATACCTTGATAAGCTTCAGGAAAAGCACAACCTACTGTTAAATCTTCTATTAAATTAGGGTCTAAATTTGTTTCATTTAAAATTGCTTTTATAACTTCTGCTAATAAGTATTCTGGTCTTGTATCCTTTAATGTTCCTCTTGGTGCTTTTCCTATTGCCGTTCTTTTGGCACTTACGATTACAGCAGAACGCATAATGAAAATTTTAAAGGATTTAAAATTCGCCTACCTTGAAAATAAGTTTTTAAACTTTGAAATTTATTCCTCATTCAATTAAATTCAAATTTTTTTCATCAATAACAATTAAATCTGAATAATACCCTCTTTCAATTTTCCCAATTTTATCCTCCATAAATAAAAATTTTGCTCCTGCTGTTGAATATAAATATAATGCCAAATTTATATCAATTCTTTCATTTTCAAGAAAATGATTTATCGCTCCTTTAATACCTAAAAATGGATCAAGAGGCATACAATCACTTCCAAAAGCAAAATTAACATCATTATTTAACATTGTCTTATAAGGATTACATCTTTTTAAAACCTCTAAGGGTAGTTTCTTAGCGTACATATTATCAAATCCTCCCCACAGTGCTACAAAATTAGGTTGCATAGAGACATATATATTTAGTTTTGAGACTCTTTTAATATCTTCATAATAAGGAAATTCAAAGTGTTCAATTCTATGTCTTAAATAGTTATTTTTTACGACTTTTTCAAAGATATTAATAAATTGATTTATAGCATTTTGACCAATTGCATGAGCTAATAATTGAACATTATGATTTTGACATTCCTTTAATATAACTTCTAATTCTTCATTTGTTTTTAATAGCTTATCAGCAGTTGAAGCACCAACAGAACCATCAAGAAATATCTTAATTCCTAAAAATTTTAAATTATCATCTCCAAAATTGTTTTCAAGACCTAATTTTTTAATATATTCAAAATATCTCTCATATAAAACAATTCCAACTCTTAATTTTAACTTTCCTTCTCTTTTTAATTCTTGATATGCTTTAAAGCTTTCAACATTTGTAATATCAATAATGCTTTTAATTCCAAAGCTAAGGGCAATTTCTTGTGCTTTTAAAATTCCATCTTTAATCTCTTCAATAGTAGGTTTGAAAATTTCATATATATTTAAAGGTAAATATTCAAGAGCAATTCCAGTTTTAAAATCAATCCCCTCAATATCTTTTACTATTTCTAATGCTTTTGAATTTAAAACTGCTTTATGACCGCAAATTCTTCTGAAAATAATTGGTTTTTCATTTGATATTTTATCCAAATCATCTTTCGTTATTTCATTTTCATCAATCCATTTGCTTTCATCATATCCTAAAAATATATAAATGTCTCTTTCAAAATTCTTTATATATTCTCTTGAATAATCAATAACATCTTTTTTACTTTTGAAATTATTTAAATTGGGTTTTGTCAAACTTAAACCATAACTTGCCAAATGTGTATGTGTGTCAATAAAAGCAGGCATTAAAATTGAGCCATTTGGGAATGTTTTAACAGGGATATGAGTTATTTCACTTTCAAAAGCATCAATTACATCAATAATTTTATTTTCATCTATTATAACCGCTTTATTTTCAACTAATTCCTTTCCAATTAAAACCTTATCTGCTATTAAAATTTGTTTCATTCAAATTCTTTTAATAATTCAAGATATTCCTCCCTAATTGTTAAATCTGAATCTATTGGAGCTCCATTTTTTAAATAATATCTTTCTCCACTTTCTGTTTCCTTATCTATAAATATAATGCCAACAGGAATTTTACCTCTACTTTTAACTTCTTTAACTTTATCTATTGCTTCAAGTCTATCATGGACATTATAATCCCTTTTTCCACCTTTTGATTCATCAATATATTCAATATGCTCCCTATACCATTCGTAAGTATTAAATTTATTAAATGTAACACAAGGTGATATATCATCAATAAACGAGAAACCTTTATGTTTTATCCCTTCTATGAAAATTCTTGGTAGTATTGCACCATCACCTGAGAATGTTCTTGCGACGAATGTTGCACCATTAGCTAATGCTATCATTATTGGATCAATAGGACTATCTTTAACACCATAAGGTGTTGAAACTGTAATGTGTCCAATTAAGCTTGTAGGTGACGCTTGACCTTTTGTAAGTCCATATATTTGATTATCCATAACGATATAAGTAATATCTATATTTCTTCTACAAGCATGTATAAAATGATTTCCACCAATAGCAAATCCATCACCATCTCCTCCAACACCAATTACAGTTAATTTTGGATTTACAAGTTTGATTGCTTGTGCTACGGGCATAACTCTTCCGTGAATACCATGAAATCCATAAGCTTTAATGTAGTCTGAAAGCTTTCCTGAGCAACCAATTCCTGATACAACTACAACTTCATGGGGTTTCTTACCAAGCTCAGCAAGTGCTTTTTTAAGACCAAGAAGAACTGAAAAGTCTCCACATCCTGGACACCATGTTGGAAAATGGCTATCAAAGTCAGTTGGTTTAAGTTTTGTTTCTACTGCCATAGTTTTAAAATTTTAAAGCATAACTTTAAAATTTAAATCTTTTGAAAATTTACCTTTTCTCTGATGCACATTTTGGTTTTTCTGATGATGAGGAAATTAAATTTAGAAAATTCAAAAAACTATTAGAAGAGGTTAAAAAAAATGCTAATAAATTTATAATAATTGGTGATTTATTTGATTTTTGGTTTGAATATAATAGCGTGATTTTTTCTCATTATTTTAAAATTCTTTTTGAAATTTATAACATTTCAAAAGATATTGAAACAATTTATATAGCGGGAAATCATGACCTTTGGATTGGTAATTTTATAAAAAATTTAAACATAAAAACAATTATTGGAAAGTATGAAATGAATTTGAATAACAAAAAAATTATTTTTGCTCATGGAGATGATTTAAAATTTAGAATTAAGACAAGGGATATTTTAAAGAATAGGTTTCTTGTAAATGCATTTAAAATAATTCATCCTGATGTTGGTATAAAAATTGCTAAATTTGTTTCAAAAATTAGTAGAAAAGCTCACAATAACTATTTAAAAGAAATTCCAAATTGGTTATGGAATTATTTTGAAAAAATTGATGGTGATATTTTAATTATTGGTCATTTACATAATCCTCTTTATTCAATTAAAAATAATAAGAAAATTGCTTGTATTGGTGATTGGTTGGGGCATTATACTTATGGTATTCTTGATGAGAATGAGCTTAAAGTCTTGGAGTTTGAAGGTAAAATTATTTATACTTTAAACTTGTAGGAACTGATGATGATATTTTTCTTATTACCCTTTCCTGCTGAAAGTTTAAATGTCCAGGTTGAAGGAAATAAAATTGTTTTAACTTGGAAAGCTCCTCAAGTTGAAGTTAAAAAGTATGAGATTTATAGAATAGATGAAAAACATGATAAAGAAAATCCTTTACTTCTTGCTGAGATTAAGGAAACAAAATTTGTAGATACACTTGTAAAACCAAATATCAATTATAGTTATTTAGTAAGAACATATGTTAATGACACAATTTATACTGATACAGATTGGTCAAAACCAGTTAAAATTTCTAATTTGGAAAAAATTGATAAACCTTGGTTTGATACTAAAAAATTGCCTGTTCTTATATTTTTAATTATATTTTCCTTCTTGTTTTTCTATTATTATTATTCAGCAAGAATAGGTAAAGTTCCATATATTAGGAGAATTGCGGGTCTTGAAGCTATTGATGATGCAGTTGGTAGAGCAACAGAAATGGGTAGGCCAATAATTTATACAACAGGAATTGGAACATTAAGTGATCCTTCAATTATAGCAGGTATAGCAATTTTAAAATATGTTGCTAAAAAAGTTGCAGGATATGGTATAGATTTAATTGTTCCAAACAATGACCCACTAATAATGCTTGCTTCAAGAGAAGCTGTTAAAGAAGGTTTTACAGAAGCGGGAAGGCCTGACTTGTATAGAGAAGAAAATATAATGTTTTTAACAACTGAGCAATTTGGTTTTACTGCTGGATTTAACGGAATTGTAATAAGAGAAAGGCCAGGTGCAGCATTTTATCAAGGTTATTTCTATGCTGAAAGTTTGTTAATGGCAGAAACTTCCTATAATGTAGGTGCTATAAATATAGCTGGAACTACTGCTGTTACACAACTACCATTTTTTATTGTTTCTTGCGATTATACATTAATTGGTGAGGAATTATATGCAGCATCTGCTTATCTAAGTAAAAATCCATCAGAAATAGGAACAATAAAAGCAGAGGATGTTGCTAAAATTATAATTATATTCATCATTTTGTTGGGTTCTTTACTACTGACACTTTCTGAATTTGGAATTCTAAGAAATTTAGCAGAGATATATGTAAATATGTTTAAGGTTGGAGGTTAATTATGCAAACTCAAATTCCTGTTATTATTACATTTATAAGTGGAATTTTGATTATGGCTTTATTCTTTATTCCAAGAGAGCCTTTTACTCAAATAGAGCAATTAACTACAAGATGGTACATTATTATTTCGGGTTTTGCACTTTTGCTTGGTATAGATAGCTTAATTTTATATCATTTAAGAAAAATTAGAAGAGGAGATAAAGATAGCGTTTATAGTTTAATTTTAATTGTTTCCTTCTTTATCGCTTTAATTTGGGGAATATGGGCTTGGTATAAATATGGTGGTCCTTTTGTTCAAGATTCAAGTTATCTATGGCTATTTCAAAATATATATTTGCCACTTGATGCTACGATGTTTTCACTTTTGGCTTTCTTTATAGCTTCTGCTGCTTATAGAGCATTTAGAGCAAGAAATTTGGAATCCACATTACTTTTAATATCTGCTGCTATTGTAATGATGGGTAGAGTTCCATTTGGAGGAATAATTTTCATTCCTTTCTTCTTTGCCTTTTCAATTTTAACAGGCACATACTTTTTATATATTACTACAAGATATACTGGCTTTAATGCTATTTTAAGATTTGTATTGGGCTTATTATTTATATTTTTAGGAATTTCTCTATTTTACCCTGAATTTTCTAAAATTGTTTCTCAATTTGTCCCTTCATTCTCAGACTGGATTATGCAATATCCGAATAATGCTGGGCAAAGGGCTATAAATCTTGGACTATTACTTGGAAGTATTGCATTTTCACTGAGAATTATATTTGGAATAGAAAGGGGTTATATAAGATGAAAGCGATTTTAGATTTCTTAACCCTTATAGACAGAAGAATAATATATTCTATTCTTATTTTCTCAATTATAATACCTCTTTTTCTAAAACCTTCTCTTCCTACAAGACCTACCCAAGAAGTAATAGATGCCTATAATGCAGTAGAATCTTTGAAAGAGGGTGATGTTCTCTTAATATCAACGGATTATGGACCATCTGCCTATCCGGAGCTTCAACCAGTTTATGAGGTCGTTCTTGAGCAAGCATTTAAGAAAAATGTTAAGGTTCTCTTAATGACACACTGGCAGTTCCAAGGCTTAATAGTAGGTGTAAGTGGAATTGAAAAAGTTGCTAAAAAACTAAATAAAAAATATGGTGTGGATTATTTAATTCTTGGATTTAAGCCTGGTGTTGTTGGTGTTATGATTGGATTAAGTGAAGATTTTAGAAATGTTTTCCCTAATGACTATTATGGCAAACCTATTGATAGTTATCCTATTTATAAAGACATTGCGGGAGATGATAATGTTTTAAATTACAAAGATATAAAATTATTATTTGGATTTGAAGCGGGAGCAACTGGTGAAACTTGGGTTCAAATTGTTCAGGCAAGGTATGGTGTAAAAATGGCTTTTTCAGTAACAGCAGTTATGGCTCCTGGATATTTTCCGTATTATCAAGCAAAGCAAGTTGTTGGTATTGTGGGTGGTCTTAAAGGTGCTTTTGATTACGAAAGTTTAGCTAAGAAGAAAGGTCTTGCATCATTAATTATGGTTTCGCAAGTTCCAGTTCATACTATAATTCTATTGTTTATACTTCTTGGAAACATAGGTTTTATAATAAGGAGGATAGTTAGATGATATGGGATATTTTAGGTATTTGGATAGCTGCCTTTTTAACGATTGCTATTTTATCTTTTATATTTGGTGATAATCCTATTTATAAGTTAGCTGAGCATATATTCGTTGGTGTTTCTGCTGGATATGGTGTAATTTTAGCTCTTAATCAAGCAATATGGCCGTCAATTCAGATGGGTCTTATGCCAAATCAACATTTCTTTATAAAATTTATGACTATTATTGCTATTATCCTTGGAATTCTTACCTTAATAAGACTTGAAATTTTTTCTTATATTCTTCCCTCAATTGTTTGGATTTCAAGAATTCCAATAGCGTTTGTTGTAGGAATTGGTTCTGGAATTACTATTGTAGCAAGTATTCAAGGATTTATATTTCCACAAGTTTCTGCGACATTTTTACCAATTCTTTCTCCTAATTATACTATTGATTTATCAAGTCCATTAAATTTTCTAAATAGCTTTTTGTTAGCAATAGGACCAATTGTAATTTTATTAGGAGTTGTAACTGCTCTTGTTTATTTTTATTTTTCAACGGAGCAAAAGGGTATTATTCTTGGAATTGCTAAAATTGGTATATTAATAATGATGATAACATTTGGAGCAAGTTTTGGTTATACGATAATGGCAAGATTTTCACTTCTAATTAGTAGATTTTATTTTCTTTTAAGTGATTGGCTAAATCTTCTAAAATGAAAAATAAAGTTTCTTATTTAATTTCTATTCCTACAATTATTTTAATTTTAGACCAAAGTGTAAAATTCTTTATAGAAAGAAATTTCCCACTTCACAAGCCTGTTGAAATTTTAGGTAATTATTTAAGAATTACATTTGTTTATAATCCTGGTATTGCTTTTGGCTTGAACTTTGGCGATAATTTTCCCTATACTTTAATAGCAATTTTAATAACGATATTTGTTATTTATTTAGCTATTAAGGAAGTTAGTTATTTGAGTTTTTTTGCTTATTGTTTAATCATAGGTGGTGCCTTGGGGAATTTGTTTGATAGAATTTTTAGAGGATTTGTTGTTGATTTTATAGATGTTGGAATAAATGAAAATCTGAGATGGTTTGTTTTTAACATAGCAGATAGTGTTATAACGATAGCGATTTTTTTGCTTATAATTGATAGCTTTCTAAAAAGGAGGAAAGAAAATTAAGTTAAAAGATAATTATGGTAATGTTTATGAAGTAAACCCTAATCCAAATCTGAATTTAAATTTAACTTATAAAAAAGTTTCAAATAAATTGATTTTGTTTTATAATTCAAGAATTTACATTATTGAAAAGTTAGAAGATACTTCTGAATTTAGTGAGGAGCATAAAGATGAAATTTTTTCTCCAATTACAGGGAAAATAAATAGTATTAAAGTTAAAGAAGGTGATATTTTAAATAAAGGAGAAGTCATATTGACTATTGAATCTATGAAAATGGAAATGATAATAACAAGCCCACAAAATGCTATTATTGAAAAAATCTATGTTAAAGAAAATGAGGTTGTAGGTCAAGGTAAATTATTAGTAAAATTAAAATTTTTAGAATGAAAATTGGTGTAATTGATGTTGGCAATAGCTTAATAAAATGTGCTATAATTGAAGATGAAAATATATTATCATTTGAAAAATTTCATTTTGATAGTATTGAAAAAATGAAAAATTTTTTTGAAAATGTGAATGAAATTGCTTATTGTAGTGTTGTTGAAGGAATAAATATAAGAGAAGTTTTAAAAGATAAGGAAATCTATGAGCTTAATTATCAAAATAGTCTTATAGAATTGAATTATACCAAAACACTTGGAAGTGATAGGATAGCAAAAGCACATTATATTGCTTTAAAAATAAAGGAAATTTCAATTATTTTGGATTTTGGAACAGCAAGTGTTATAGATATTGTAGATTCAAAGTTTTTAGGAGGATTAATTTTAATTGGTTATAGAACTTATTTGAAATGTTTATCTCAAAGCACCTCTAAACTTCCTAATTTGGAATATATTGAAGATTTTAAAGTCAATAAACTGATTGGAAATTCAACAGAAGAAGCAATTCTTCTTGGCTTAGTAAATAGTTATAAGTTTTTAATTTCAAAAATAGAAAGTGAATTTAATGTAAAAAATAAATTTATAACGGGTGGAAATGCTAAATTTTTCTTAGAGTATTTTAATGATTATGTTTATGACCCTTATATTTCGTTAAAAGGATTATTCCTCTGGTTCAAGAATTTCAAAACCAAGCGTTAAAGCCCAATTTTTAATTTTTCTCTTTAAATAATCTGTAAGAAATTTATCATAAATCTCATAAAACCCCTTGTAATTAACTATTAAATAATTTATTTTTTTTTGAATCCCTCCTGTTGATACTATTTCCATTAAAATTTCTCTTAAATTATCTTCTTTATCTAAGCTTTCAATAATTTCCGTTATGATATTTATTAAATCACCTTCTGAAATTTTTGGTATAAACTCGTACTTATTTGAGCCTTCCCACATTTCCTTTAAAACATTAGCACATTCCATTTCTTCACTTGTTAAGTGTTCATAATAGTCATCTTCAACAGCATCTAAAATTTTATTACTTATTTCAAAAACTTGTCCTGTTTCTTTATTTATAATATATTGGTTTTTACCCCTTTTTATCAGCTCAACTAATAGTTCAATATCAAGTTTCATAATTAAAATTTTAAAGCTAAAATTTACTCTTTAAATGCCTTGTCCAATTTTTTTGACTTATGAACTTCGCCCCCCTAATAGTCCCACCATGAAATCAATGGTTTTAGAAAAGCATTTAAAACTTATCTTTTAAAATCATTTCAGAAATAATTTTATATAGTTTGTAAATGTCAGGATTGAATGTTTTTAAGAATTTTAAATGATTTTTTATAATTTTTAAATCCTTTCTTTTGGCAGGACCTGTTAAAGCATTTTTTGGACTATAAAAAATAGCATTCTTTAAGCTCGTTTGTATAAGAGGAATTAAAATTTTATAGTTTTTATTGGTTGATACTTTAATTAGCTCATCAGCAATACTTAAAAGAAAATTTGGAAAATTACTTGCAAATATACAAGCAATATGATATAATAATTTATGCTCTTTTTTAATCCTTATAATTTTACTTTTAAAAAAATTAGCTAAACTTTTAGCGATTTTATATTTTTCGCCTTCAAATGAAAAGTAGATATTTTCTAATAGTTTTGGGTTTGGTTTTGGAAATGTCTGAATAGGATGAAGACTTCCGACATAATTATTTTTTAATGGTTTTAGTATATCACTCGTTAATGAGCCACTCGTATGATAAATAATTCTATTTTCAAATGATAATTTTTTCAAAATTTTTACTACATCTTCAATTTTATCATCCCTTATACAAATTAAGATAACATCAACCAGATTAATAAAATTTTCAATTTCACTATAATTAAAAAATTTAATGAATTTTTCATTTTTTTTAGACTTTGAAGTTAAAACAAAAATGTTTTTTCTTTTTTTCTTAAAATAAAGTGCTATTGAAGCACCAACATTCCCATATCCAATTATTCCAATTTTATTTTTCATAAATTATTCTAAATCCAAAGCTATCTCCAAGATAACTATGATAAAAATAATTAAATATAAAAAAGTTGTATTTATAGCCAATTGAAAAACCACTTATATTTGATGATGAACTTATTTGAATTGAAGACTTATCATTTATCTTATAAGAGATAAAAAATCTATAATCAGTTGAAAATTTTTCTTCAAGATAAATATCAAATCCAAAAAAAACATTTTTATATTCAAAATAGGAGCAAACATAAGAGAATTTTTTTATTAAGGTATAGGCACATATATTAAAATTTAAAAATGTTCTATTAAAACCAATTCCAAAACTTGCCTTTTTTGGATATTGATAAATAACATTTGAGCCTATATTAAAGATATTCATACCAAACGAAATTGTGTTTATAAATTCATCTTCAACATTTATACTATACCAAAAAAATCCAATATATTTATAACTTATTCCAAAACCATACCTATTTATTAAATTAAAATCCCTTCTAACAAAACTTTCAATTTTGAAATTTTCACTTAAAAATTGAGGTGCATAAAGGCTTGAAATAGGACTATTATAATGACTTAAAGCAGAAAATTCATAAAAGAAAACCATAAATAAGCTTTAAAATTTTAAATCTTGAAAAGAATCTTTTTAATTTTTCTAATTATTTTAAATCTAAATGCTTTAATAATTTCAAGTTTTCACAATCATTTCCATAAATCAAAATTTGAAAATTGTTTAATTTTAAATTATCAAAACAATAGTAATGCTCAAATAAATGAAATTAAAATTGATATTCAAAAACCAAAAATTTTATTTGAATTATCTTTTAATTTCAAACAGAAATATAAATCTCAAATTATTTTAATTTATCCAAATGCCCGCTCTCCCCCAATAATTACATAGATATAATTTTTCCATAATTAAATTAAAAATTTAACAATAAAAAAACTTTAAAAAGGAGGTTAAAAAATGATAGTTTTAATTATAAATTTAGAGAGTTTTAAAATATGTGTTTATGATAAAAAAACGAAAGAGCCAATTTCGGATGCACAAGTTTGGACATCTTTAACATTTACATTTACCGATAATAATGGCTGTGCTTATGTAAAAATGAAAGAAAATGATAGCTTAATTGTTTATAGAATTGGTTATAAAATGGTTGTTTTAAAAGAAAAGAATGTAGATAAAATTTATTTAGAAAATGAAGGAATTAGTCTAAAAACCATAGATGTGATTTCAAAGTCCATTAAAATTAAAGAAGTAAAAGATATTAAAAATGATGTTGAAAATTCAATTTCAGGAAGCATTTTAAATAAACCTATTGTTAGCGGATTTAGTAGAGATAAATATAATATAATAGTTGATGGAGCATTTTTGAATGACCAAAGTGATTATTTAGACCATCCAATTGTGATAGATTATGATTTAGTTGATAAAATGTTTATTGCTTCTTCAAAAAATAACGCTATTTTTGGATTAAATTCAATATCAGGTGGTATAGATTTAAAGCTGTTTGAAATTCAAGAAAACAATTCATTTAATAGTAAATTTGAGTATTATTCTGAAAATGATAGATTGTCCATAATTTTTAAGAACAATAAGAACTATAATAAATTTTCATATAAATTTGGTTTTAAAGGCTCTATAAGTAATGATTTTAAAAATCCAAGGATTGAAAATACTTCTGATAGCTCAATTTGGACAATTGCTTCATTTAAATTTAAGAATTTTTTATTTGGTAATTATTTAAGCTATATTAATTATGGAATACCTAGGGTTGATAGTAGAGCAAAGAATTTATTTATAAATCCAAGGATTTCATATAGAAATTTAATTTTTGACTTTCAAAATTCTATTCAAAGAGAATATGCTGATAATAATTTAGAAACAGAATTGAATTTAAAAACATTTCAAACAATTTATAACTCAAATAATTTTTATTTGAACTTAACTTATAATAATTTTAGCTCATTTGGTGAGGAAGAAGTTAATTATTCAAGGTTTTTATTATCTTTTATTTATTCAAATAAAATTAAGAATATCTTAAATTATTCATTTTCAATAATTCCAAATTATTCAGATTTTAATAGAAAATTAAAGGTTGGCTTAACATTTTTATTTTCAAAAGATTTAAAGAATTTTAGTTTTTTATTCTCTCAATCAATTCGTTATCCTTCACTTCAACAATTAACATTTACAGGCATTCATGAAAGTGCTAATAGGTATGAAATCGCTAATGAAAATCTAAAAGATGAGTATTCATTTAATTTTTCATTTGAATATAAACATTCATTTAATTTTATGACATTTTCAATAAATCCATCTCTTGATTATGTTAAAAATTTTATTCTTCTTAAACAACTTGATATATTAATTGATAATTTATCTGCTTATACTTGGGAAAATCATGATGTCTATTTTGTTAATTTAAATTCGGAAATTTCATTTATCATCTCAAAGAATTTTATTTTAAATAGTTCATTTATATATTCAAAACCCTCTACTGATATATTATTTTATACAAAACCCCAAATAAAAACAACATTAAGTTTCAATAATTTGAGTTTAATTAATAGATTGGTTTTTAATGAAAAAATTTTTTCAATTTTCTCAATTTCGCTAAATTATTCTTTTAAGTTTATAAAAATTTACTTTTCAATTGAAAATTTATTTAATGAAAACTTTATAGAACCAACAAATCCACTTAAAACCCCAATTCCATATAGAAATTATTCAATTAAAATTTCCATTTAGGGGGTATTCTCGCCCCCTCCAAACTATAAACTTTTTAAACTTAAACCAATAAATTGACCTAATAGCAATAATAAAAAATAGAATTATTCCAATTATTGCGAAAAACAAATTATAACCTTTGTATTCCTTAAAATATAAATAGAATTCAGCATTTGAGAAAATAAAAAAAATAAAAGCAGATAAATAATTTGATTTTAAAATCGCAAAAATTATAAGTAAAATCCAAATTATTAAAAGTCCTAAAATTCTTAAAATTGGTCTAAATAAATTTAAAATTTTTCCATTAGCTAACAAAAACAAGTTTTTTGACCATCCATTTATAATATCTTTTAATGTTTTGTACATTCTACAATAAATTTTATCACTTTTGTTAAAATAAATTTTATAACCTTTTTGATATAATAGTTTTGCTAATTTAACATCTTCAAGAATTTCACTTAATAAAACTTTATGTGTTCCAATATCTTCATAAACTTCTCTTTTAATAGCGATAAATTGACCATTTAAAGCTATGGATTTTGAATATGGATAAAGATATTCAAGAAATTTGAAAATTATTGGTTGAATAGAAAATTCCCATATTGTTTTTGTTATTTGCTTTGGACTAAATGAGACAGCATCGTAATTTTCTAATAAATTTAATGTTTCTTTTATTATTTCTTCTGTAATTCTAACATCGGCATCTAAAAAAATTAAAATTTGCCCTTGACTATATAAATAACCTAAGTATAATGCATAATTCTTACCAACAGCGAAATTTGGTTTATCTTGAACATTTACAACTTTTATACCATTTATTTTTGAAACAATTTCATAAGTTCTATCTTCTGAATTGTCATTAACAACAATAATTTCATAATTTTTTGAAATTGATTTTTTGATGCTATTTATACAATCTTCTATATTATCCTCTTCATTTCTCGCAGGAATAATAAATGATATTTTCAAAGTTAAAATTTTAAAGTTTATGTTTTCTTTATTATGCCTTGTTCAGTAATTCTGAAATTACGATTATTACCTTATTTTCCCACCCGCCCTAAAAATAAGCCTTCCGCTTATAAATGCCCATTTTTCGGCAAGGGGGCTTCGCCCCCTTCAATAAACCCCCTATATCCTGAAATTTTCATAAGTTATTGGTAATTAAGAACTTAACACTATTTATTGGACGAAGCACTTTATTATGCTTTCCCTACACACCTTATATTTAAGCCTTCCGCTTTAAAGTGCCTATTTTTTGGCAGGGGATTTGCTCTCTTAAATTCTCCCACAAAATCAATAAAAGGTATTACTTAATTAAGACAAATTCAACATTTAATTTTTTCAATTTACTTTTTAATTTGTTTGAAATTTCCTTGCCAATTATAAGTGGAATAACTTTTTTCTTATAAACCTTCTCTAAAATCTCCTTTCTTCTTATAACCCTTTCAATATCATAATTTCCAATTTTATAAGAAATCTCAATAGCAACATAAACTTCCTCTTTTGTCCCTTTTAATATACCACTAACTATTAAATCCAATTCAATAACATCATTTTCTTCCTCCTCAGTTATTATTCCTTTTTCAACATATTCATCTAATTCTTCAAGTAATTCGCTCTTATCCTTAATTTTACATTTCCTAATTCCAATATAACTTCCTAAATATGAGCATATATTTATGAAAACTTTGTGTTCCAATTGCCACCCTTTTAGTTCCTGAATGCTTATTTCGTGTCTATCAAGTATTTGTTTTATTTCTTCTATTTCTTTATCATGTTTTTCAAGTTTTTGCTTTATTTCCTCTTGTCCTATTTCTAACTTTTCAAGTCTTTTATCAACTTCTTCAAACCTTTGATTTACTTCGCTTCTAAATGCTTCAAATTTCTTGTCTGATTCTTCAAATCTTTTATCTACTTCATCAAATCTTTTATCTACTTCTTCAAACCTTCTATCTACTTCATCAAATCTCTGATTTACCTCCTTTCTAAATTCTTCAAACTTCACTGGCAGTTCTAATAATTCCTTAGTTAAAATTAACATTCTTAATTTTTCAAGATAGTCAGGTCTTTCTCTTAACAAATTTAGCAAGTCTTCAAATTCTTTTATAATGTATTCTTTTTCCATAGTTTTTAAAGTTTAAAGCAGAAATATGAAATTATAAATTTTATTGGAGGGCAGAGTTTTAAGCCGAAAGCTTGAATATAGGTTGGGCGTGAAAATAAAGAAAAATAAATGATTTTAGAATTGTTAGACAAAGCATTTATTTTATCCTTTAAAATTTATAGCTTGGCGACTTGGCCGAGTGGCTAGGCGGCGGTTTGCAAAACCGCTTTACCCCGGTTCGATTCCGGGAGTCGCCTCTCTTGAAAATCTATATAACAGAAGTTGGTCCAAGAGATGGACTACAAAATATAAATCAAATAATAAAAACAGAAAAGAAAATTGAATTTATAAATAAATTGTCTGAAACTGGTGTGGATGAAATTGAAGTTTCTTCGTTTGTATCACCAAAAGTTGTTCCTCAACTTTCAGATGCGGAAGAGGTATTTAAGAATATAAAAAAGAAAGATAATGTAATATATTCTGCATTAGTTCCTAATGAAAAAGGACTTGAAAGAGCATTAAATGTTAATGTTGATAAAATATCAGTATTTACTTCTGCGAGTGAAACTTTCAACTTAAAAAATATAAATTCAACAATTGAAGAATCATTAAATAGATTTAAGAATATAATAAGAATTTCAAAAGAGCATAAAAAATTAACAAGGGCTTACATTTCAACTGCATTTTGGTGTCCATATGAAGGAAAAATAAATCCTTATAAAGTAAAGGAAATTGCTATAAAATTATTAGAATTTGGAGTAGATGAAATTTCTATTGGTGATACCATAGGTAAGGCTTGTCCTGATGAAGTATCAGAATTACTTGAAATAATTTTAAATGATATTCCTAATGATAAAATTGTTCTTCATTTTCATACTACTTATGGAATGGCAATGGCTAATGTTTATGTTGCTTATAAAAATTTTTCAATTTATAAATTTGATAGCTCAGCAGGTGGGCTTGGTGGATGTCCATTTGCACCAGGAGCAAGAGGGAATATAGCAACGGAAGATTTAGTATATATGTTAAAAAGGTTAAATGCGAATGTTAATGTAGATATTAAAAAAATTTTAATGGCATTTAGTGTTCTTGAAATTGAGCCTCAATCTTACATATCAAAAGTTATAAATCTAATTTGAAAAAGTTATTAGCTCTTGTCCCTCTTCCTCCACCTTATTCTGGACCAGAAATTTCAAGTAAAATTTTATTTTCAAAACCATTTGATAATTTGAAAGTAAAATTAATAAATGTTAGTGTTAGGAAAAATAAATTAAAAAGAGGAACATTTTCACCATCAGCATTTTTAAAATTTTCCTTAATTTATATTAACTATATTTTTCAATTGGTTTTTTATAATCCTCATATTATTTATCATTGTATAACTGCTACAAAATTTGGATGGATTAGGGATTTTTTGATTTTATTTCCTTCAATAATGTTAAATAAAAGAATTATTCTTCATATGCGGGGAGGTCATTTCAAAATTTTTTACGAAAACTTAAATTCAAAAATTTTTAAAAAACTAATAAAATTTTGTTTAGATAAATCGCATAAAATTATCGTTCAGAGTGAAAGTTTAAGGGGACAATTTGAAAATTATAATAATAAATTGGAAGTTTTACCGAATCCCTTTGAAGAAATGTTTTTAAATATAAGTCCAAAAAGAGAAGGTAAAAGGATTTTATTTGTAGGTTTATTAACATATGCTAAGGGTTATAATGATTTATTGAAAGTTGCTATTAAAATTTTAAATGAATTTAATGAAATTGAATTTATATTTCTTGGTGAAAGAATGGAAAAAGAAACAAATATATTTTATAATCAAATAACAGGTGAGAAATTAAATATAGAGCCATTTTTTGAAATAAAACACCCAAGAATTACATATATTAGTCAAGCTTTTGGATATGAGAAATTAAGAATTTATGAAATTTCAGATATTTTTGTTCTTCCAAGTTATTCAGAGGGTTTTTCTATGGCAGTTTTAGAAGCCATGGTAAGTGGTTTAGCAGTTATAACAACACCTGTTGGAGCAAATAAGGATATAATTAAACATTTGGAAAATGGTATTTTAATAAATCCAGGCGATAGAGAAAGTTTATATCATTACGTTAAATTGCTAATTTTGGATAAAAATTTAAGAGAAAAAATTTCTAAGAATGCGAGAAAATTTGCTGTTGAAAACTTTCATCCTGATATTGTAAGAAAAAAATTTTTAGAAATTGCTTTGTCCAATAAATAGTGTTAAGTAATTGATTATCAAGAACTTATAAAAATTTCGGGAAATTGTAGATTTTATGGGGGTTCGTTTAAGGGGGAAACAGCCCCCTGCCGAAAAATGGGTATTTATAAGCCGTAGGCTTATTTTTAGGGTGGGCGGGAAAAATAAGGAATAATCTATATTTCAGAATTACTAGACAAAGCATTTAGAAATTATTATCTTTAAAATTTTCAAAACTTAAATGGAAACTTTATTAAAACTATTAACACTTTTAACAGCACCATTATGGATAATTTTAGCATTATTTATTGTTTTAATAGCTATATCTATAGCCTTGGTTATACTAAAAGATAAGTGCTATAAAGTTGAAGTTTTAGAGAATGTTGAAATTGAAAAGTTATATGTAGATGTTGGAGAGGTTGTAGTTTTTGGAAAGGTAAGGGATTTAAAATTGGGTGTTGGTAAAGTTAAAAATAATAATTATATAGATAATTTAGATTTAGGGATTGGAAAAGTTGAAAATGAAAAAGAAATAAAATATGTAAAAGTAGGATTGGGAAAAGTTCTAAATAATGGTAAAATAGATAAAGTGAATGTAGGTATTGGAAAGGTTCAAAATAGTGGGGGAAATTGGTAATCAATAAATTACGAAAATTTTGAAAAATTAAAGCTCCGTGCCGAAAATTAGAATTATTGAGCAATGTAATTGATTAAGGCTTTAAAATTTCAATATGGCAAAAAGAGAAAAAAAGCCAAAGGTTGTAAGATTTCACCTTTATGGTAATGACCTTGAAGCAGAATTAAAATCCATTAGAGAAGAGGCAAAAATAAAGGAAGAAATGCATAGAAATTGGGATAACCCTGAGTATTGGAAAAAGGTGTATGAAAGAATATTGGAGAGCCTTTCCCTTATCCTGACGAAACTGATGCTCAAAAGATAAGAGATATTTTTGAAGAAAAACTTGCGGAAGAGTATAAAAAAATGGGTTTTGAATGATACAAATCAAAATAGATGATAATGAAATAAAAAACAGGATAAACCAAATCAAAAACAATAAAAAGCTAATTATTAACAAAATAGCAAGCGTATTAGAGCAATACCCGTATAGTTAGACTATTGATTTTGAAGGGTATTTTAAACAATAATAGGATTTAAATTATTGTCAATTTTAATGCTTTTATTTTCTAATGTAGCTTTCAAAAATTCATAACTTAAAATTGCTGCTTTGTGAATATCATTTAAAAGTAATTCTCTTTTTGAATAATTCATTAAGTAATTATAAATTCTCCAATCGTTAAAAATTATCGTTCTAATTGCTCTTGGACTATCTTCTTCTTCAAGAACTTTTATTAAGAATGCTTTTTCAAGGTAATCTATGAAATTTTTTAATGTTTCAAATCTTATATTTAAATCAATAACTGCTTGTCTGAAATTAAAAGGTTTTGAGACATTTTCAAGAATATAAGAAATTGTATTAAAAAACGAAATCTTTTCTCTAATCTCATAAAGTAGCATTAAACCCAAAATAAATTTATTTAGATTGAATTTAATTTTACTTTCATAAAACGATTTAAAATCTAAAATTGGAAAAATTTTCAATTTTCCATTATTTAAAAATCTATAAATTTTTAAATTAGCATCATATTTGTCAAAAAATTCAGGTGATATTATGATAATAAAACTTTCATCATTATTACAAATTCTTTCCTTAAAGAATTTTAATAAATACTCAAAATTTAAAACAATTTCAAATTTTTGAAAGTCAAAGAATGCTATTTGATGCTTTTTGTAATTTTTCAAAGCAAAATTTAAAACTGATGAAATAATTTCAAATTTATTATAATAAAAATAAGGAATGAATAGTTTTTCACTATCAATTTCAAAAAAATTTTTAATTTCAATTTCTTTAAACCAAAACTTATTATCATTTAAAAATGTGATTTTAGCACTTCTATTCATACCTTAAAAAGTTCATTTAAAAGCTTTCTTAATTCTTCATTTTGTATGTCCTTAACACCATCACTAATTTTATCCATATTCTTTTTAAGCCATCCTGTTCCCCCGATGAATTTTGCCTTATCCATAACTTCTTTTATACAATCTATAATACTTTGAGGATTATTTACATCAGGTTTATGTTTTTCAATTGCTTTTTGAACAAATTCTGCTCCTGCTTTTTGAGACAATAATTTTAAGCTATTTTCAAGAATATAACTTAAAACTTTCAAGTCCTTATCTGTTAAAAATGGTGTTTCAGTAGTTTTCATTTCTTCACCTTCAAATCCAAATAAAAATTTATTTAAATCAACAGGTAAATTTTCATTTAAATTAAAAATTCTAACGCCATTTTCAAAAATTTCAATTCTTTCATAGCTTAATATAATTCCACTTTTACCTTCAATAGCAAATTGTTTCCTAATTTCTGAAATTTTTGAAATTTCTTCTTCTATTATATTTCCAACAGATTTTAAGAAAATTTTTATAAATTTTTCACTAACTTCATAAACATTAAATGGAATGTTTTCTTTTAATAAGCCTTTTGAATAGCTTAAATTACCATTTAGAAAAACATCAAAAAATTCTTTATTTACAAGAAATCCATTAAACTGAAAAAATTTTAACCACTCTCTTAATTTCATAATTTCATTCTCACTTAATTTCAAATTTTTAAATAGCATAAATTCATTCTCAAATAATAGTTTTCTTATATCTTCCCAACCTTCTGTAATTGTTGTTATTGGCAATTCTTCTAGTGTCTCAATTTGAAAATTGATTGAATTTTTAATAATATCAATTAAAGCATTTAATCCATATTCTCCATTAGTTTTTTCAGCATTTAAAATTTCACCTTTATAAATTTCAATAAAACCAATTTCCGTTTTTATTCTTAATGAAGATAAATTTATAATAGCTTTTTGAATTTCATTCAATATCATATATTCCTACCTCCTCAAAAGCTTTTTTTCTATCTACACAACTTGGGCAAGTTTTACAGGGATTTTCTTCCCCTTTATAACAACTCCAAGTTTTTCTATAATCAACATTTAAAGAAATTCCAATTTTTATAATTTCGCTTTTTCTTAAATTTATAAATGGTGCTAAAACTTCAATTTTCGTTTTAGGATTTAATTTCGTTAAATTATTTAAAGCACTAACAAATTCTTCCCTACAATCCCAATATCCAACATAATCTTGTCTTTGAGCTGCATAATAAACTTCATCTATGGAATTATCTTCTGCATATGAAAGAGCTATTGAAAGAAAAATTAAGTTCCTAAATGGAACATATGTTATTGGCATTTCTCTTTGAGCTTGCTCCCAATTGGGAACATCTAAATTTTTATTTATTAGGGCAGAGCTTTTTAGTTCTTTTAAAAATGAAATATCAATGATTTTATGCTCCAAAACATTTAATAAATTTGCTTGATATTTAGCAAATTCTAATTCTTTTGAATGCCTCTGACCATAAATAAAGCTAATAGCAAATAATTCTCTATTTAAAACTTTTTTAACATAATGAGCTAATGTTGTAGAATCTATACCTCCACTTAAAAGTACAAGAGCCTTTTTCATTTCTTCTTAGGTCTTAAAACCATAATTATAAATCTGCCTTCATCTTTGGGCGCTTGTTCAACTTCTGCTATTTCATTAAGTTCATCTATTATTGATTGTAAAACATTTTTAGCAATTTCAGGATGAACAATCTGTCTTCCCTTAAATATCAATCTAAATTTTACCTTATTTCCATCTTCTAAAAATTCCTTTGCCTTTTTTATTTTCACCTGTAAGTCATGCTTGTCAATTGTTGGAGATAGTTGTAATTCTTTTACTTCTATTGTTTTTTGATTTTTCTTCATTTCTTTTAGTTTTTTCTTCTGCTCATAAATGAATTTACCATAATCCATAATTTTTGCAACAGGTGGATTGCTATTTGGAGAAACTTCAACTAAATCAAGACCCATACTTTTAGCAAGTTGTATAGCGTCATATGTTCTCATAACACCAAGATTTTTGCCATCTGGACCAATTACTTGAACCTCTTTTGCTCTTATATTTTCATTCACTCTATAATTAAGCTCCTTCAAAATTTACCTCCTTTTTACAAGAGCAAGGAATACTTAAACATTTTGGACATCCTTTTTCATATCTTTTAAGAATTTTTTCAACATCTATATCTAATAAATTAGCAACACTAAAAATCCAAGCAATGACATCAGATAATTCAAGCTCTATATCTGATAAATTTTTTCTATTTATAGCTCTCGCAAGCTCACCAATTTCTTCAATTGTCCAAATAAATACACTTTTTATCCCTTTTTCTTTATCCCTTTCATAATAAGTTTTTTTAATAATTTCTTGAAACTCCCTAATTGTCATGTTTTAAAATTTTCAAAAATTTATGTTTTCCAACTTTAACGAAAGCACTTTGATTTATTAAAATATTTTCATTTATTACTTGGTTATTTACCTTAATTGCTCTTTGACTTAATAATCTTCTAAATTCATTTTTTGAGCTTACAAAATTTACTTTGATTAAAATATCACAAATTGTTTGGGGTTCTATAAGCTCATAAACAATAGCATCATCAGGAAATTCCTTATATTTAAAAACTTTATTAAATTCATCCCTTACTTTTTTTGCAATTTCTTCATTATAAAATAATTTCAAAATTTCATAAGCGAGATTTTCTTTTGCCATTCTCGGATTTTCTTTTATAAATCTTCTCAATTCTTCATCTATTTCTTTATATAAAACAAGTTTATAATAACTCTCCATAAGCTCATCTTTTATTGACATAATTTTCCCAAACATATCAAATGGCTCGTCATTAAATGCTATATAATTATCATAAGATTTTGACATTTTCAATTTCCCATCAGTTCCAATTAAAAGTGGCATCGTAAGTATAACTTGTGGCTCTTGTCCATAAGCTTTTTGTATTTCTCTTGTTAAAGTAAAATTAAATAATTGATCTTCTCCACCTACTTCAATATCCGCTTTTAAATAAACTGAATCATAAGCTTGGAAAAGAGGATATAAAATTTCATGAATATATATGCTTTCATTTTCATTAAATCTATTTTTAAAATCTTCTCTTTCAAGCATTCTTGATATTGTATATTTTGAAGTTAATTCTATAATATCATATGGTGTTAATTTTGATAACCAATTTGAATTAAATTCTATCCTAATTTTTTCAATATCTAAAACCTTTGAGATTTGGTTTAAATAAGTTTTGGCATTTTCATTTACTTCTTCCTTACTTAACTTTGGGCGAGTTTTTGACCTTCCTGTCGGATCTCCAATAAAAGCAGTAAAATCACCAATTATAACAATAATTTCAAAATCTAAGTCTTGTAAATCTTTTAATTTTTTTAAACTAACATAATGTCCAAGATGCAAATCTGGTCTTGAAGGGTCTGCTCCGTACTTTACTCTAAGTGGTCCTCTTTTATTATTTAAAAAATCATTATATTTTTTAATAAATTCTTCCTCAGGGAAAAAGTAAGAAGCATTTTTCTTAACAATTTCCAAAACTTTATTTAAATTCATGGAAAATATAATATCATTCCACAAACATTACAAAATATAAGCTCATTATCTGATGGTTTTTTAATACCTGTTGGTAATTTTGAAAAGCAATTTGTACAAGTGTTTTCATATACACTTGCTACTGCTCTTGAATATTTATTAAGTAGAGCTTTAAATTTCCTTAAATAGTTTGGAGGAATTTCACTTTCAAGTTTCTGCTTATAACTTTCAATTTCAGATAATTTTTCTTCGTTTATAAAAAATCCTGTCTTTAAGTAATCTTCACTTCTTATTTCCCTTAACTTTATTTCAATATCTTGAAGAACTAATAATTTTTCTGTTAGACTTTTCATATTTTAACCTTCCAAAGATAATATAAGATTTATAAGCTCTTTTGGATCTTCAATACTTAAATAATCTATATTTTCTTTGGCTATCCTTTTAGCGATTTGAGCAATTTTACCAAGAACTATTAAATAAGTTGTTCCTGGGTCATTTGGAGGAGCTACAAGTAAAAAGAATAAATGAACAGGTTGATTATCAACTGATTGAAAATCTATACCTTCTTTACTAACTCCAATTGCTAAATAAACATCATTTACAATTGTGCTTCTTGTATGAGGAATAGCTATTCCCCTTCCTATGCCTGTAGAGCCTATAACCTCTCTTTTTTTCAAAGCTTCAAGTATGATGTTCTTGCTATTTTGTGGGAGTTTAAGAAGATCAACAAGCTCTTCAAGGGCTTCATCCTTATTTTTTGCCTTCATACCTATCTTTACTTTCTCTTCTGAAAGAAGTTTTTCAAGCATCTTTAACCTCCTTTTTATAAGTCGCTTTAACTGTTGTTTTTATTCCACCTCTTGGTGTAAATTCACATATAACTTCCATATATTTTGGCTCTAAAACTGAAACTAAATCTTCTAAAATTTTATTGACTAAACTTTCATAAAATATACCAACATTCCTATATTGAACTAAATAGTACTTTAATGATTTTAATTCTATAATTTTTTCGTCAGGAATGTAGTTTATTTTAATTTGAGCAAAATCTGGTAGTCCTGTTAATGGGCATAAACTTGTAAATTCTGGCTGAACAATTTCAATAACAATATCCCTTCCTTTATATTCATAATCAACAGCAAGCAAAATATCTTTCTTTATAATTTCTTTTCCTTTTTTTAATTGCCTCAATTCTTCTCTAAATAGTTCTTCTTTTCTTTTAAACTCCTCTAAATTCATAAAATGTTTTCTTCACCTAAAATTATTTCAACTTTATTGTTTGAAAATTTTAAAGCATCTTGTCCAGCTTCCATTGCCTCCTTTGATGATAATGCTTTTTTATAATCTTCCTTAGTTTCAAAAATCATTTCTGCAATTAAATAAATATCAGTTTGACCAAAAGGAGCACCTTTTATTCTTGTAATTCTTAATTCTTTCAGCCCAGGAATTTTCTTTACAAGTGGTGTATGAACCTCATTATAGTACTTTTCAAAGCTTTCAACATCATCAGGCTTCTTATAAATGGCAATAATTTTAAACATAATGAAAATTTTAAAGGATAATTTAAATTGACTTTTGCATTGTCTAATAATTCTGAAATATAGATTATTTCTTATTATTCCCACCCACCCTGAAATCAAGCCTTCGGCTTATGAACTTCGCCCCCTTAAATTCCCCCAAAAATCTATAATTTCCTAAAATTTTCATAAGTTATTGATTATCAAGGACTTAACATTATTTACTAGACAAAGCAATTTACTTTTGCCTTGTTTTGTAATTCCGAAAACATTTAATTTAGTTCATTTAAAATTTTTTAGTTTGTTCAATAGTTTTGAAAGTATTTATTTTATTATGTTTTTATTGCCCACTTTGAAAACAAACCTGTGGTTTATTTTCCCCTCCTAACAAAGCGAAAATAACCTTTAAAATTTTGAATATGGCTAAGGTTCCCCAAAATTTAAAATATACAAAAGAGCATGAGTGGATAAAAGTTGAAAAAGATACTGCAATTATAGGTATTACTGATTATGCCCAAAGTCAGCTTGGAGATATTGTTTATGTTGAGCTTCCAAAATTAAATCAAAAATATAAAAAGGGCGAATCAATAGCAGTTGTTGAGGCAGTAAAAACCGCAGCTGATGTTTATGCTCCTATTACATGCGAAGTTATTGAAGTAAATGAATCATTAAAGACTAATCCAGAAAAAATTAACCACGACCCTTATAATGAAGGATGGATAGCAAAAGTTAAAATTCTTAATGAAAATGAATTAAATGAACTATTAACTGCCGAAGAATATGAAAGTATGCTTTAAAATTTTGAAAATATGAAAAAATTTTTGTATTTTTTGGGAGGTGTAGTTATTGGATTAACTGTTGGTATATTATTAGCTCCAAATGAAGGAAAACAAACCAGAGAAAAAATAAAAAGAGAATTAAAGGACATTATTGAAGCAGTACTAAAAAAGAAGCTTGAAGAGGAAAATAAGGATAAAAAAAGTGAATAGGTTCTTTATTTTAATAATTTTTTTAATCTCTTGTATTCCATTAGCAACAAATGGAAGCCCTATTACGACTCCAAAAGATGAATTATCTATTGGAATAGGTGCAAGTGGTACTTCTTCAAATCCTCTAATTTTTAGTTTTTCCGTTTCGGCTAGATATGGATTAAGTGAAAATGTTGATGTCGGATTTTCTGGTTTTCCTATAATTTTGGGGATTTTAAATACTGATATTAAGTTCAGGAATTCTGATTTTACTGCCTTAATTTTTGGAACTGGTTTCTATTTTAGTCCTATAGGTTCTCTTATATTGCCTAACTTTGGTTTAGGATTTGGTAATGAGGTATCTTATTTATCTCCAAGATTTATATATGTATTAGGAGCGTTAGAGGACACAGTAGATCGGATTTCAGTAAAGCAATCTTCAATTCTTCAAACATCATTTGGTTTAACACTCGGAAAATCTATTAAATTTAATTTAGAAATGGGTTTTTTCGTTGGTTTAGGAGATTTAGGAGGTATTGCTCCTTACGTTCACTATGGTTTTTTATATATTCCAACTAAGAAAGAAAGGAGGTAAATCATGGTTAAGGTAGGGATAAATGGTTTTGGAAGGATAGGAAGAGCTGTCTTTAAAATTGCTCAAAGTTCAAAGCTCTTTGAAGTTGTTGCTATAAATGATATAACTGATGCTAAAACGCTTGCTCACTTACTAAAATACGATTCAGTTTATGGAAAATTTAATGCTGATATAAAAGTAAATAATGACGAAATCATGGTAAATGATAAGAAAATCAAAGTTTTTAGTATAAGTGATCCTTCTCAAATTCCTTGGGAAAGTTTAGGTGTTGAGATTGTTATAGAAGCATCAGGAAAATTCACTGATAGAGATAGTGCCTTAAAGCATTTAAGAGGCAGTGTAAAGAAAGTTGTTATAACCGCTCCTGCGAAAAAAGAAGATATTACAATTGTTCTTGGAGTTAATGAGAATAGATATAATCCAAAAGAGCATAATGTAATCTCAAATGCTTCTTGTACTACTAATGCTTTTGCCTTAATGGTCAAAGTTTTACATGAAAATTTTGGAATTGAAAGAGGTTTAATGACAACTGTTCATAGTTTTACAAATGATCAAAGAGTTCATGATTTACCACATAAAGATTTAAGAAGAGCAAGAGCAGCAAGTTTAAACATTATACCTACTTCAACAGGTGCTGCTACAACAATTTTTAGAATTTATCCTGAACTTGAAGGTAAAATTGATGCTATTTCTTTAAGAGTCCCAACGCCAACTGTTTCAATAGTTGATTTTTCAGCAGTTTTAAAGAAAGAGGTTAGTAAAGAAGAAATAAATTTTGCTTTTAAAAATGCTCAAAATAAATACATTGGATATACTGATGAGCCTCTTGTTTCATCCGATTTTATTGGAGATGAGAGAAGTGTGATAATTGATGGGAGTTTAACCCAAGTAGTAGATAAGAATTTTGTAAAAGTTTTTGGATGGTACGATAACGAATGGGGTTATTCAAGAAGAGTTGTTGATTTAGTGGAATATATTGTTCAAAGAGGATTTTAGGAAAGTTAATTATGTAAAATCCTTATTTTAGAGTGAAGTAAATAGAAGAATAAAGTTTTAAGAATTGAATAAAATTACTGATTTTTGGAGTAGATTTTGAACTTACTTTAAAAAAATCCCCTATTGTCCTTGACCTAAACTATAAGCTCTTTTATCTCCTATATAGTAAAGATTTTCAATTTTTATCCAATTTAAACCTTTTGCTTCAATTCTTTCAAGTAATTCTCTTATATCTTTATGAGTTATTTCGCTTTCGGATTCAAATCTACAACGCCAGTGATCAGTTAATAATGTTTCTACAATTTCAGCAGGATATACTTTTTGTCCTCTGTTTGTTATCATAATTAATTTTAGTTTTTCAGTTTGAGCTTCTTCTAATAATTTACCTATTTCATCTGGTTTTAATTTTCTTTCATCTAAAAATACATCCACTCCTCTTAATGTTAGTTTCGTATCTCTAACATTTTTAGTGCTTTTAATTTTGATTTTAATTGGTGGATATTTGGCAGGTTTTAGTACTTTTGGCTCTTCCCCAAGCCTTTCAATTACCGCATCTGCAAATTCTTTCGTTCCTACTTCTTTATAATCAGTTATTCCATTCTCTTTTAGAATTCTCGCTATATCGTAGGTTATAACTTTGTCTTCCAATGTCTTTAACCAAGCATTCTCAATTTTTTCAGCAACATCACCTTGACCTATATGGACGAGCATCATAATGGCAGCGTTTAGTAATCCTGATGGATTTGCTTTATTTAATCCAGCATATTTTGGCGCAGAACCATGAATTGCTTCAAACATTGCATATTCATCTCCTATATTTGCACTTCCAGCAAGACCGATTGAGCCTGCTATTTCAGCAACAACATCTGATGCTATATCTCCATAAAGATTAGGTAAAACTACAACTTCAAAAATTTCAGGACTATTAGCAAGTTTTGCCATTCCAATATCTATTATCCAATGTTCCTTTTCTATATCTGGATATTCATTTCCAATTTCATCAAATAATTTATGGAATAAACCATCTGTAATTTTCAATATATTGTCTTTTGTCATACAAGTTACTTTCTTTCTTCCTGTTGCTCTCGCGTATTCAAAGGCAAATCTTATAACTTTTTCTGTCCCCGGAATAGATATTAGCTTTAAAGCCATAGTCATTTCAGATGTTTGTTGATATTCAATAGAACCATATAAGTCTTCTTCATTTTCCCTAACTATAACAAGATTCATATTTGGACTTTTACAAGGAATAATTGGATGATAACTTCTGACGGGTCTTAAATTAGCATAAAGTCCAAGTGTTTTTCTAATAGTAACATTTATGCTTTTATAACCACCACCTTGTGGTGTAGTTATGGGTGCTTTTAATAAAATTTTATTCTTTTTAATAACTTCCCAGGCACTTTCTGGTATTCCACTTGTATTACCACTTAAATAAATTTTCTCTCCTACTTCAATTTCATCAATATCTATTCTTGCTCCTGCAGAAAATAGAATTCTTAAAACAGCATCCATAATTTCAGGTCCTATACCATCACCCCTTGCAATAGTTATTCTAACCTTATCCATAGTTTGAAAATTTTAAAGGAACTACCTTATAAGTATTTCACAATTTATTAACAATTTCTTTAAAAACCTTACCACGATGCTTATAATCTTTAAATAAATCAAAACTTGAACCACCAGGTGAGAATAAAATTGGCTCTCCTTTTGAATTTTCAAAAGCAAATTTAACAGCACTTTCCAAATCATCAAATTTATAAACTCTAACAATTTCTTTAAATTCATTATAAAAAAATTCCTTATTCTTACCAAAAGCAACAATAAAACTAACTTTTTGTTTTATAATATCTTTGATTATTTCAAAGTTGGCATCTTTCGTAAGACCTCCCATTATTAAAATGCATTTATCAAAATTCATAAGAGCATATTTAACAGAGTGAGGATTTGTTGATTTGCTATCGTTGTAAAATTTAATTCCATTTATTTCTCTAACAAATTCAAGTCTATGTTCAGGGATTTTAAAACTAATAAGTCTTTCATTTAAAATTTTCTCTACTAAACTTAAATTTTTTAAATATGTCCAAATTGCTAATATGCTTGAAAGTAAATTATAAACATTATGAATTCCAAATATATTTGGAAAATTTTTTAAATCTAAAATTTCTTTTGAGAATAAGAAAATTTTTCCGTTTTTAAAGTAGCAATCAGCCTCTTCATTTACTGAAAAATAAAAAGTTTTAGAATTACTAACAATTAAATTTTTGATAATTTTTTTATCATCCAAATTTACAATTCTAAAATCATTTTCATCTTGATTTTTAAAGATATTCATTTTTGAGTTTAAGTAATTTTCAAATGTTAAATGCCAATCAATATGATCTTCTTCTATATTTAAAAAAACAGCAGTATTTACTCTAAATTTTTTAATAATTGAAAGCTGAAAGCTTGACAATTCTAAAATAAAAAGTCCTTTTTCTTTCCTATTATTACAAAAGGCATTTCCTACATTACCATACAAATTGCTATTAAAGGGTTTTAATAAGTGGTCTATTAAAAGGCTTGTTGTTGTTTTGCCATTAGTTCCAGTTATTCCAATTAAAAAACTTTCATTTGGATTTATATTATAATATCCAATTTCAATTTCAGGTAAAACTCTTAAATTTTTATTTAGAAATTTTAATAGAGTTTTATAAGGAACGCCTGGACTTGGAACTATTAAATCCGCATTATAAATATCACAATTAAAAGCAGAAAAATTTATTTTTAAAAATTCTTTTGAGTTTAATCTTGAATGCTCAAAAATTTTTATTTCATTACCAAAATTTTTCAATAATTTATAAACCGCTTTTCCTGATAATCCAAAACCAATTATATTAACTTTTCCAAAATAAAGCTTTCTTATTCCAAACATTTTTTAATTAGTTCAACAAAAATTGGAGATGGAATTAATGCTTTTGATTTAAATTCAGGATGAAATTGAACACCAATAAAAAATTTATGCTCCTTTATTTCCATAATTTCTGCAATATCACTATCAAGATATTCCCCACTTACAATAAAACCATTTTTTTCAAATTCGTTTCTAAATTCAGGATTAAATTCATATCTATGTCTATGTCTTTCATATATAATTTCACTCTTATAAATTTCATAAGCAAGTGTTCCTCTTTTTATTTTAATAGGATTTGAGCCAAGCCTTAATGTTCCACCATAATAATTTATATATTTTTGATTTTCAAGTAATGTTATTACAGGATAGGGTGTAAATTTATCAAATTCAGTAGAATTAGCATCTTTTAAATTTAAAACATTTCTGGCAAATTCAATAACCATAAGTTGCATACCAAGACATATTCCAAGAATTGGTTTATTATTTAATCTACAAAATTCAATTGCTTTAATTTTTCCTTCAATTCCTCTGCTACCAAATCCCCCAGGGATAATTATTCCATCAAATTGACTAAGATCAAAACTTTCTTCACTATTTATTAAAATTCCCTTTGCTCTAACATTAATTTTAGCACCTGCATGAATTAATGCCTCAAATATGCTTTTATAGGCATCCTTAACATTTACATACTTTCCAACAATAGCAATTTTAACTTCTTTTTTTGGATTTTTTATATTAAAAACAAAATTTTCCCAATCTTTTAAATCAATTTTCTCATATTTAAAAATTCTTAATTTTTCAAGAATAGCATCTACTATATTTTGCTTATTTAAAACAATTGGCAGTTCATAAACAGTTTCCAAATCAGGAGAAATGAAAACTCTATTTATTGGAATGTTTGAAAACATAGCAACTTTTTTAATTGCTTCATAATCTACTTCTTTTTCACTTCTTAAAACAATAGCATCAGGTTGAATACCAATTTCTCTTAATTTTTGAATGCTATGTTGAATTGGTTTCGTTTTAATTTCATTAACATTTCTAAGATATATAAGCATTCCAACATGAATATAAAATGTACTATCTTCACCTTCTTCAAGTTTCATTTGCCTAATTGCTTCAAGAAATGGTAAGCTTTCTATATCACCAACAGTTCCACCAATTTCACAAATTAATATATCAACATTATTCTTTATTCCTACATTTCTAATCCTATTTTTAATTTCATCTGTAAGATGTGGAATGATTTGAACAGTTGAGCCAAGATACTCACCTTTCCTTTCTTTCTCTATTACACTTAAATATACCTGTCCAGATGTTATATTATTTTCTTTACTTAAATTTTCATTTAAAAATCTTTCATAATGTCCAATATCTAAGTCCGTTTCTCCTCCATCTTCTGTGACAAAAACTTCTCCGTGTTGAAATGGATTCATTGTTCCCGCATCTACATTTAAGTATGGGTCGCATTTTATTATTGAAACTTTAAGACCTTTTCTTTTCAATAGAAATCCAATACTTGATGATATTATACCTTTTCCTAAGGATGAAAGAACTCCACCCGTTATAAAAATGTATTTCAAAACAATTAAAATTTTAAAGCATAAATATACTTTCCCCATCCGCTCTAAAAATAAGGTTTCGCCCCCTTAAATGAAACCCCGATAAAATTAATAATTTCCTGAAATTTTCATAAGTTCTTGATAATCAATTACTTATTAAAATAAAAATTTAAGCAATTCTAAATACTTACACCTAATTTTAAAGCACTGAACTTTAAAATTTTCAAATGGACGCAAAATTCCATATTGAGCTTACAGAAAAATATGGTGCTCATAACTATAAGCCATTACCTGTTGTTTTAACAAAAGGGGAAGGTGTTTGGGTTTGGGATGTTGAGGGAAATAAATATATTGATATGTTATCTTCTTATTCTGCACTAAATCAAGGACATAGACATCCTAAAATCATTAAAGCAGTTATTGAACAACTTGAAAGAATTACATTAACTTCAAGAGCATTTTATAATGATAAATTATCTTTGTTTTTGAAAAAATTAAATGAAATTACGGGATATGATAAAGCTCTTCCTATGAATAGTGGGGCAGAAGCTGTTGAAACCGCTATTAAAATCGCAAGAAAATGGGCTTATACAAAAAAGGGTATTCCATTAAATGATGGTGAAATTATTGTAGCATTAAATAATTTTCATGGTAGAACAATAACAATAATTAGTTTTTCTTCTGAACATCAATATAGATATGCCTTTGGTCCTTTTACACCTGGATTTGTTTTTGTTCCCTTTGGAGATTATTTAGCTATTGAAAAAGCTATAAATGATAGAACAATTGGAGTTTTAATAGAGCCTATTCAAGGTGAGGGTGGAATTATTGTTCCACCTGAAGGTTATCTTAAAAAAGTAAGAGAAATTACAAGAGAAAAAGATGTTTTATTGATGCTTGATGAAATCCAAACAGGTCTTGGAAGGACTGGAAAATTATTTGCTTATCAACATGAATTAAGTGAAAATGAAAAACCTGATATTTTAATTCTTGGGAAAGCTCTTGGAGGAGGTATTTATCCTGTTTCAGTAGTTCTCGCTGATGATGAAATTATGGAAGTGATAAAGCCAGGGGATCATGGCTCAACATTTGGTGGTAATCCGCTTGCTGCTGCGATTGGTATAGCAGCATTAGAAGTAATAATTGAAGAAAATCTTCCTGAAAATGCCAGAATAATGGGTGATTATTTTATTAGAAATTTAAGGGAAATTAAAAGTCCATATATTAAGGAGGTTAGAGGTAAAGGACTACTTATTGGTGTTGAACTAAATAGACCTGCAAGGGAGTTTTGTGAAAAGCTTATGAAACTTGGTGTTTTATCTAAGGAAACGCATGAATATGTAATTAGATTTGCACCTCCTCTTATTATTAAAAAAGAAGAAATTGATTGGGCACTTGAAAGGATAAAGAGGGTTTTAAGTTAGTCCCCATTCTTTCATAATTTCTTTTGTAATTTCGTCAAAATTTATTTTTTCTTCTTTAATTTCTTTATTTTTTCGTTCTTTTAAAAATTCACTTGTAGAAATTGTCTTAACTTTAAGCATTTTAGCATAATTTACTATACTTTTATCATTTGAAACGACAATAATTTCGCTTGGGTTTTTGTAGTTTCTTATGAATTCCTTAATGTAATCATCAGCACTTTTTCCTTTTGTAAAAATTACATTTTCTATTGGATAATTTGGAAATTCCTCTCTCCCATCAAACACGATAATGAATTTCCTTTTATAACTTCTTAAAAAGTTTATTAAGAATTGCCTTGCCTTTTCTAAACCGAACTTTTCAATCCATTCTCTAAACGAAGAATACAATAAATTATATCCATCAATTAGATAAAGCAATACCATAATTTTAAGGGATAAAAAATTTTCTTAATTGCGTTGTCCAATAATTCTGAAATATAGATTATTTCTTTATTTCCCCACCCGCCCTAAAAATAAGCCTTCGGCTTAAAAATACCCATTTTTATGCCTCGGGGGGCTTCGCCCCCCATTAAACCCCCATAAAATCTATAATTTCCTAAAATCTTCATAAGTTATTGATAGTCAATCATTTAACACTATTTATTGGACAAAGCACTTCTTAATTGCGTTGTCTAATAATTCTGAAAATATCATTATTTCTTTATTTTGCTCACCCACCCTGAAATTAAGCCTTCCGCTTATAAACTTCGCCCCCCTAATAGTCCCCCGTGAAGTCAATATCTTAATCTAAAAGCTGTTAAAAGATAGAAAATTGATGAAATTAAAACAATTGTTGAACCCGTTGGTATATCAAGAATATATGATAAAATTATTCCCGTTATTGTGAAAATTAAGGCAAAAATTGATGAAAAAATCATGTTCTTAATTACACCTTTAAATAAGTTAAAGCTTATGGCAGATGGTATTATTAGGAATGAAGTTGCTAAAATAATTCCAAGTAGCTTTGATGACAAAACAATACCAATTGAAAGAATAATAAAGAATAAATAGTCATAAAATTTAACATTTATTCCATTAGCTTGTGCCAATTCTTTGTGAAATGATATAAAAACAAGTTTTTTAAATGTTAAAAAAATGAAAATTAATATGATAGTTGAATAAACGATAAAAATTAAAAAATCTTCAAACCTCATAAGAAATATATTTCCAAATAAATATGACCAAATATCCTGATAATTCTTTGAAAATTTTACAAGAATAATAATTCCTATTGCTATTGATAGGGGAAACATTATTCCAATAGCTGTATTTTCAGATTGTTTATAAGAACTCTGAACTATTAAAATTGATACTATTACTGAAAAAATTAAAGCACTAATTAAAGGATTTATATTCAAGGCGATACCTATAGCAATTCCTCCAAATACTGCATGAGAAATACCTGTTCCAGCAAATTCTAAATTCCTTGAAACAACAAAAAATGAGAGCAATCCAAGAATAATAGAAATAATACAACTAAAAATAATTGCACTAATGAGCATGAATAATTAGTTTGACTTCATTTCCGTACAATTCACAAAGTTCTTTTTCAGTTAAATTTGGTTTTCCGTGATAAAACATAACTCTATTTAGACAAAGAACATTATCAGCAATAGCATTAACAATTCCAATATCATGACTAACAATAATCATTGAAATTTTATATTCTTCTTTAAGTTTTTTTATTAAATTGTAAAATTCACTTTGAGCATTTAAATCAAGGTTATTTGTAGGCTCATCAAGAAGTAAAATTTTACTATTTGTTAATATGCTTAATGCTATAAGAACCCTTTGCTTTAAACCCCCAGATAAATTTTTAAATAACTCATTTTTATAATGAGTTAAGTTGAAAAATTCTAAAACTTCATAAATTTTTTCTTTTTTAGCATCCGTAAAGAATTTAAACATTTCAAAGACAACAATAGGAATTTTTGAAATGTTATCTATGTTTTGAGGTAAATAGCCTATTTTATAATTGTTTTTAATATAAATTTCTCCACTATAAGGGATAATTTTTAAAATTGCTTTAAGTAAGGTTGTTTTACCTCCACCATTTGGACCAATTACTAAAAGAATTTCTCCTTCATTCAAACTAAAATTTATATTTTTAATAATTTCTTTACCATCTAACTTAACACTTAAATTTTTTACTTCAAGAATGCTCATATATTGAAAATTTTAAAGCATAAATAAAGTTTTGATGTGCCTTGTCCAATAATTCTGAAAGTATTTATTTTTCTTCATTTTGCCCACCCGCCCTAAAAATAAGCCTTCGGCTTATGAACTTCGTCCCCTAAATGAACCCCCGATAAAAACTATAATTTTTTTAACACTATTTATTAGACAAAGTACTTCTTAATTACTCTGAAAATAATGCCTTACTAAGAATTTTATAATCTTCCTTTAAAATTTTAGAACTTTACTTGGGCGGTTAGCTCAGGGGTTAGAGCGCTCGTTTGACATGCGAGAGGTCGGAGGTTCGAATCCTCCACCGCCCATTTTGAAAAAAATTTTAATTTTGACAGCTAACTATGGAGCTGGTCATTTAATAGCTTCCCAAGGATTAAAAGAGCTTATTGAGAATGATGAAAACAAAGTTGAAATTTTAGATATAGTAGAAGTCGGCTCAAAGGTAGAAAAAATAACCTCAAAATTATATGTTTGGTTAAATCGCTATTCTCATTTCCTATGGAGAATTATTTATTATAATCCTATTGTTAAAACGAAATTTTTTAAGAATTTTCTAAAATTACTGCTTAATAAAAACATCTATAATAGAATTTTAAATTTTAATCCAGATATTGTTATTTCTACCCACTTTTTCGCCACAATATACGGGATAAAATTTAAAAGAGAAAAAAATAATGTTAAACTATTTGTTTGTATAACTGATTATGAAATTCATCCCATTTGGTTGTTTGAAGGAGTTGATTTGTTCTTTTTACCTTCTGAGTTTTCATTAAAAACATTTAAAGGAAAGAATTTTTTAGTAACTGGTATTCCATTAAGAAAAGGATTTTTAATAGATTTAAATGAAATTGAAATTAAGAATTCCTTTGATATAAGGACGAATAAACTTGTTGTTTTATTAAATTTAGGAGCAAATAGCGTTTTACCGATAAAAGATGCTATTAAATTTATAAATTTATTTAAGGAAAAGTTATATTTTTTGATAATTGCAGGTAAAGATGAAAAGCGATTTGAAATGATTAGGAATTTTTTAAGTAATATAAAAGCGGAATATAAGCTTTTTGGATTTACCCAAGAGATTTATAAACTTATATCTATATGTGATTTTTCAATTACAAAAGCAGGTGGATTAAGTGTTTCTGAACTTATATATCTTCAAAAACCAGCAATTTATTATAAAAGCCTTCCGGGTCAAGAAGAAGGAAATGAGAAATTTATAAAGGAATATGGTCTTGGATTAACAGCAAAGAACTTTTCTCAACTTGTCAAATTAACCCAATTTATTATTGAAAATCCAGATATCTTAGACTTCTTTAAAAGAAACCTTTCCTTTCAAAAAAAGAAAATGAAATTTTTAGAAATTAAGAAAATTGTTTCACATGAAACTTATGCTTTATAATTTTCGCTATGACAAAAATTGCAGTTGTTAATCAAAAGGGTGGTGTTGGAAAAACTACGACGGTAGTAAATTTGTCAACAGCATTAGCTCTGGAGGGTTTAAGAGTTCTTGTTGTTGATGGTGATGCACAGGCAAATGCTTCAAGTGGATTTGGAATAAATAGAAGAAATTCAAAAAATTTATATCATTTGCTTATAGGTAAAGCTACAATTGAAGAAGTTTTAGTAAGAGTTGAAAATGCTAAAATTGATTTAATACCATCTTCACCGGATTTAATAGGTGTTGATACTGAATTAAGAGGAAAACAAAATTGGGAATTAACTTTGAAAAATATACTTGATAGTATTTCTGATAATTATGAATTTACTTTCATTGATGCTCCTCCTTCTCTTGGGACGCTCACAGTTCTTATACTTTCAGCAGCGGAGCAAGTTTTAATACCAGTTCAAGCTGAGTACTATGCTCTTGAAGGTGTTGCTCAGCTTCTTGAAACGGTTCATTATGTTAGGAGAACAATAAACCCAAAGTTAAAACTTATGGGATTCTTAATAACAATGTACGATAAAAGAACTAAACTTTCTGAGCAAGTTGAGGAGGAAATTAGAAGGATATTTAAAGAGATGGTTTTTGAAAATGTAATTCCAAGAAGTATAAGATTAGCAGAAGCTCCAAGTTATGGAATTCCTGGCGTCTTATTTGATCCATTATCAGTTGGGGCTATTGCTTATAAGAACTTGGCAAAGGAAATATTAAATAAGTTTGCCAAAAAGGAGGCAGGCGTATGAAAAGAATGAGAGGGCTTGGAAGAGGTTTAGCAGCAATTTTACCAGGAGGTGAATCACTTGAAGATTTACAACTTATAGATATTGATGCTATTGAGCCAAATCCTTATCAACCAAGAAAAAAATTTTCTGAGCAAGAGTTAAGAGAATTAGCGGAATCTATAAAAGCAAATGGATTATTACAACCTATTATTGTAAGGCAGATTTCAGAAGATAAATATCAAATAGTTGCTGGTGAAAGAAGATGGAGAGCTTGTAGGATAGCAGGTTTGAGGAAAATTCCTGCTATTGTTAAAGATTTAGAAGATTCGGAAATGCTTCAATTAGCATTAATTGAAAATTTACAAAGAGAAGACTTAAATCCTGTTGAAGAAGCCTTAGCTTATAAGCAACTTATAGAAAAATTTGGATTTACTCAGTCAGAAATTGCTCAAATTGTAGGAAAGGATAGAGCTACTGTTACCAATACTTTGAGATTATTAAGTTTGAGTGAAAAAGTTTTAGAAATGTTGAGAGATGGTAAGATAAGCGAAGGTCATGCTCGGGTTCTTTTGAGGATTGATGATCCAAAGAGACAAGAAGAAATGGCAATGAAAATTATAAATGAAGGTTTGAGTGTTAGACAATTAGAAAATATTATTGCACCTAAGGAAAGGAAAGGTGAAGAGAATTTATGGACAAAAGAATTGGCTGAGAAACTTTTTAATAATGTTGGATTAAAGGCAGAAATTAAAGCAACAAAAAGAAGAGTTAAATTAATTCTTGATTTTAAAAATAAGGAAGAATTTGAAGAATTTTTAAGGAAGCTTGGGATATGATAGGAATAATTATTACTTTAAATGAGTTATGGATAGACAATTCAATATCAAATAGAATTTTAGATTATAAAACTAATACTTCAATTGCAAACGATAAGAAAATTTTTTCAACATCCATAAATTTTTGGCTTATTGACAGCAAGATATATGAATTGTTTTTATTGTATAAAACTTTCACTTTAAATGTTAGATATTTTGATTTTGGAAGTTTTAACTATCAAAATGAAATACCAAATGATAACCAAACATTTACCTTTTCACCTTTTTCAATTTATTTTTCACTTGGTAAGAAATTTAAAGTTGAAGAAAAATTATTTTTAGGATTAAATTTTGGTTATTATGAAAATAGAGTTATTGATGAAATAAAAGCCTCGCCATTTATTTCAATTAGCTCAAATTTTAAATTAAATTCAAATAATTCAATTCTATTTTCTTTTGAAAATTTCAGTTTTAAAAAATTGATATACTCTAATCAAGTTGAACTTCCAAACATTTTATCCTTAGCTTTAAGCTCAAATATAAAACAATTTGAAATTGCTTTTGGATTTAATAAATATAATAATTTTGAAAAATTTTTAGCAATAAGTTATAATTTAAAAGAAATTTTAAAATTTGGTATTTTACTAACACCTGATTATGATTATTCAAAGTTTTCTGGTTTTTTGATGGTAAAATATAAAAAATTGAACTTTGGTTATAAGGCATATGTTCCATCATATCTTAACTTTACTAATACCATAAGTGTTAGTTATGAGACCCCTTGATTTTGAAAAACCATTATTTGATATTTTGGAAAAAATAAAAGAGCTTGAAGGAAATCCAAATTTGAAAGATAATTTAACACTTTTAAAGCAAGAAGCTGAAAAACTAAGACAGCGGATATATAGTAATCTAACGAGGTGGCAAATTGTTCAAATAGCAAGACATCCTGATAGACCAAAATCTATTGACTATTTAAATAATGTTTTAGATGAATTTTTAGAACTACATGGTGATAGGCTATTTTCGGATGACCCAGCAATAATTACAGGTATTGGCAGAATAGAAAATTTTTCTATAGCATTTATTGCACAAGAAAAAGGAAGAACTACAAATGAAAAAATTGAAAGGAATTTTGGTATGCCTCATCCTGAAGGTTATAGAAAAGGAATGAGAATTATGGAATTGGCAGAAAAGTTAAAATTACCCTTAATAACATTTGTTGATACGCCTGGTGCATATCCTGGTATTGGTGCTGAGGAAAGAGGTCAATTTTCAGCAATTGCCTATTCAATTATGAAAATGCTTTCTATTAAAACAAGAACAATTGGTTATATTATTGGAGAGGGTGGAAGTGGTGGAGCATTAGCAATAGCAGTTTGTGATAGAGTTTTTGCTTTTGAATATAGCATATATTCTGTAATTTCGCCCGAGGGATGTGCTTCTATATTATTTAGAGATTCAAATAAAGCTAATGAGGCAGCGGAGATTTTAAAATTAACATCAAAAGATTTAATGGAACTTAATATAATTGATGGAATTGTTAAAGAACCCATAGGTGGTGCTCATTGGAATCCTAAGGAAATGTACCAAACTTTGAGGAAACATATAATTGAACAATTAAACGAATTAAACAAAATGGAAATAGATGAGATATTAAGAATAAGATATGAAAAATATAGAAAAGTTGGCTTATTCAATTAAGCAAGTTATTTTTTATTAGTCTTTAAATTATTGAAAAAAATTAAATTCAAACTAATTACAATTGCACTTGTAATAAGAATAAGTGATTTTATTACATTTTCAAATTTAAAGAAAATTTTTAAAATTTCACCAAAAATTCCTATTAAAAAAACAAAACAAAGAAATGAAAATGACCATAAAAATTCCTTAAAAGAAAATAATCTTCCTCTAATAGAATCGTCTGAAACAGCTTGAATAAATGTATCATATGAAATTAATAAATTTGATAGGATAAAACCACCTATTAAAAATAATAACATTAAAACAAAAAAATTAGAAACAAACAATGAAAGGACAAACAATATAGGAAAAATAATATGGGAAATGATGATTATTTTAATTTCTCCCAATTTTTTAGCGATTATTGGGAATAAAGAAGAGCCAATTATAAAACCTATTCCTAAAAATCCTCCTACAATTCCTATTCCTTTTGTTCCAAATCCTAAGTTTTGCTGAAAGTATGGAAGATAAACATTATAACTAATTGAAATAATTAGCATCGTTAGAATAATACATTTAAAAACAAACGATAAAAATTTATCTTTTGATATATATTCTAAACCGAATTTGAAATCATCAATGATTTTTTTTAGAAAGCTTTTTTCCTTTTCAATTATTTCTTGAAATTCAAAATTATTTTTCTTCTGCTCTTCAAATGTAATATAAGCTATTATAAAAGCAGAAATTAAATATGTTAAACTATCAATATAAAATGCTATTTGCCATCCTTCAAAACCCAATTTTTTCCAAATATATAAATCTACTATAACACCACCAAATAGTATTCCAAGAGCTATTGATAATCTACCTGTTATGTTTAAAAATGCATTAGCGGTATATATGTTATTTACCATCTGTGGAATTGATGCCATTTTGGCATTATTAAATGGTAAGGTAAGTGAATAAAGAAGAAAAATTAAAAAATAAATTAAAATAATGCTTTTGAATTTTATAAAAATGAAGGGTATTAAAAAAACAATTAAAGCTCTCAAAATTTCAATAGTTATCATAATTTTTTTTCTATTTATTTTATCAGCAATTATTCCAGAAATTGGTGAAAATAAAATTGAAGGTAAAGCTATAAATATGGCAAGACCTGAAAAAACAAATGTAGATTGTGAATAGTAAGAGCCAAGAATTCCTACTAATGCCATATTATTTAATCTATCTCCAAAAAGCGAAATAAATTGTGCTGTTGATAACAGAATTAAATTTTTTTCTTTTATAATTCTCATCCTTTATATCTTTCTACATTTTTCATTAAGTTTTCTACTCTTGGCTTTAATTTTAATAATTCTTTTACATTTAAATTTTCTAAAATTACTACATAGGCAAAGTTCAAAAACTGATATGCTTCTTCATATTTTCCAAGTGTATAATAACTTAAAGCTGTATAATAACTTGAAAGAACAATTTGATATTTATCAAAATCTCTTGTGTCTAATATAAGGTATAAAAGTTCTTCATATATAATTCTTGCTTCTTCCCATTTTCCAAGGGCTCTTAAACTTTTTCCATATATCCATCTTATATTTCTTGAATGATTATATTTTTGGACTAATTCCTTTCCAATTTCATAAGCTTTATTGTACATCCTTTCTCTATAATATATTTCAAGTAGGGCATATTTTGTTAGATCCTTAACATATCTTGATTTTTCGGAGGCAATTTCCAATTGCTCAATTCCAAGTTTTTTTCTTTTTTTTGTATCACCTGTTCTTAAAATAAATTTTACAAATGAAGGAAATTGATCTGAAGCATAGTTATATAATCCAAGTAATAAATAAGCGTCATATAATTCTTTATTAATTTCAAGAGCCTTATTTAAATAATCAATTCCATTTATTATATCACTTAAAATAGGTGCATATATTCCCTTTTTCCCATATCTAAAAGCTCTTAAAGCATAAGCAGAGCCTATAAAGAAATAACCCTCTGCTCTATTTTCTGATTGAAGTAAAGATGAAGAAAATTTAATGACTTTATCTATACATTCAAAAAACTCATCTTCACCGATGTTATTTCCATAATCATCCATTCTATAATCTAAGATAATAGCCTTTAATAAATAAGCCTTTGTAGATGTTGGATTTTTAGACAAAACTTGATTTATTAGAGCAAAAGATTGGTCATAATATTCATTAAGTCCAAGATACATAGCTTCAATTAAAGTGCTATCTTCACTTAAAACAAATAGAAGATTAAGCATAAGTTCTTAAAATTTTAAAGTTTAGAGAAATTGCCTTGTCTAATAATTCTAAAATATAGATTATTTCTTATTTCTCCCACCCACCCTATAAATAAGCCTTCGGCTTAAAACTTTGCCCCCCATTAACCCCCCTATAAAGTAAATAATTTTGAAATACTTTATTCCCCCGCCCATCCTGAAAATAAGGCTTTTTCCCCCTTAGATCCCTCCATTAAGTCAATAGTTTTAGAAAATTACTTATAACTTATTGATTTTCAAGCACTTAACACGATTTACTGAACGAAGCAAAAATAAAATACCCCGTCCTACCCTAAAAATAAGCCTTGGTGAAACTCTAATAGAATCTATAATTTCTTAAAATTTTTATAAATTATTGATGGCAAAGCCTTTAATCACATTCACTCTAATTTTAATGCTTTTATTCTGAAATTATAATTTTTAGACTTAAAATCAATAATGTAAATTCCTTTTCCTAATTTGTTACTTATTGTTAATAAGCCTCTACCTTTTATAAATCCACTATTCTTATAAACTACTCTTCCTGAAACATCATAAATTTTTATATTGTAAAATTCAAAGCCAGTTATATTAAATTCAATAGCAAACTTTTTATAGTTGAACTTCACAAAGTTTAAATTTGTTTCATGTTTATTTGAAGATTTTTCACCATATTCAGCAGTATTTCTAAAATTTGCTCTATTTCCATTCCACTCAATTTTTCCTATATTTCCTAAATCAAACGAATACAATGGATTTGACCATTGAAGAACAAACATTTCAGCTTTATTATCGTTATTTATATCTTTAAAAATTGGAGCATATAGAGGATAACCTTCGGGAAGTGTATCATCTGCTAAAATTATAGGTGTTCCAATAAAATGATTTAAATTTCCACTGTCATAAGTCAAAATAAAAACTCTTCTTGGAAGGCTAACTACTAAATCTATCTTATTATCATTTCCAATATCGGCAATACTTGCAGGTGAATACCAAGTCCAATCAATATCAGGACCAATATATTGAGCCAATAAATTACCATTTAATTTAAATATAAGTACTCTTTTTGATGGATAACCATGATAAGTGACTAAAACAATTTCAGCAATTCCATCATTATCAACATCTCCAAGTGATAAACTAAAAGGCTCTATTGGATTATTATTTACATATGAATTTACATTTATTATATTTTCAATTGTTCCATTATTAACATTTATTACAAAAATTCTCAATTGTCCGTTTTGTATAACTCCGCAAATGACTTTATTATATGTAACATAAATAGCACTTGAAAAATAGGAGATAGCATTTGGGTCACTATATGGTAAGTAAGGCATTAAATCAATTGGGAAATTATTTAATTCCTGACCATTTGCTTTTAGAATATGCAGTTTCCCAAGTGAATCTAAGGTAACAATTTCATATAATCCATCATTATCAAAATCGCTTGCAGATATATCCCAATTTGTTGAAACATTTCCTCTGAATAATTTTATTTCATTTATTATTGCTTTTGTTCTTGGATCTAAAATAATTATTCTTTGTTTGTTATTATTATCTGAATAATAAGTTTTTAATGCGATTTCAGGCGATGAATCACCTACAAAGTTAGCAACAATTAATCCCTTATTATAAATTGATATATCACCGAAGAAATTTGAGTAAAATAATGTGTCAATTTTGTTTATATTGACTGATAATAGAAATGAGTTATTATCCTTTCTTGCTGAAACAATTGCCTCTTCCAATCCATCACCATCAATATCTGCAACTGCTCCTGAAAATGCATGAAATTTAAGTGCTTTTGGATAGCCATTTAAGGCAATACCTCTATTATTATAAAAACTCATATAAATTTGACTAAAAACCAAGATAAAACTATCATTTAAAATCAAAGGTGGTGCTTCGCCTTGATTTGGCAAATAAGTTGGTTTATAAATGCTATAATTGGGATTTTTAGATTGATATTTATAATTTGAAATCTCCCCTTCATTATAATAAAAATCAACTCTTGAAATTTTATAATAATAAACTTTAAAACTATCAATATAGTCCATATATGATTTGGCAAAATCATTAGTTATTCCTACAAATTTATAATTTCCATTAGGGTTATCACTTCTGTAAATTTTATAAAATCTTGAATTATTATCGGTTGTATCAAATTTTATTAAAATACCTTCTCTTTGAGGTGTTAAATAAAAATTATCACTTGAAGGAAGTGGTAATTGGAAGTTTAATTGATATGTATCTTGTTTTCCTGCATATGAAATTATTAGTTTTGGATTATTTGAAACTCTTGGAAGTTTCGTTGTGTAATCTGTTGTACTTTTAGCACTTATAGAATCTAAAATTTTTGTTATTCCAAGATTTGCCAATTTTAATTCAACATTATAAACATTAACATTAGAATTATTAAATATATCAAAACCTATGCTATCACTTTCCCACTTTACCCCAACGAGTTTTAGACTTATTTTTTCTACTGAATAAGAAAAGCTTCTAATTAGTTTATCATTTATAAAAACTTTTCCAGTTAGGTTTTTAGCGTTGGGTTTTATTGTTATGTTGTAAGTAATTATTTTTTCTTCATTTGGACTGAAATTTAAATTTTGATAGAAACTATCAGGATTGGCATTATTAAATTTTACTTTAAAGTTAATAGACTGATTATTTGAGCTAACATTTTTTAAATAAAAATTAATTTCATAAGTATTTGATGGAATAATATAATCTGCATTTAGATTGATACTATCCAAAACCACATTGCTTGGATAATAATTAACATAAGAATAATATGGAACATGACTTGGTTTTGATATGGAAAGTAAGAGAGTTTTTGGATTTCCATTTGAATATCTTAAAATTGCTTTTCCACTATTATCTGAAAATGTTAAAATATAGTTTTCTCCATCATATAATATGACCCTTGCATTAGGGATTGTATTTACAATTAGTGAATCAGAAAATGAGCTATCAAAATTAGCAGTTATGTAATTTTTACCGTTGAAATAAGGCTCAATTGTTGGGTCTCCAAACATATTAAGTTTTGAATATGTACTAAATAATGAGCCTGAAAAGTTCATAACCATATAAATATAAGCATCTCCAATTGTTTTAGCATTGTAATTATTAAATGCTAAGAAAAAAGCCATTCCTCTTGATGTTTCAGAGCCAGTATTATCAAGCTTGCTTGCACCAATTCCAAAAATTGCCCCTCTATCTGGCATTAATAAAATTTGTTTTATTAAAGCAGTATGTTCTAAATCACCTGTCCAGCATCCTCCAAACATTGCTATATAAGGAGCACTATAATTAAAATTCATATTATAAAATTCATTAAATCCTACATAATAGGTAGGACTTGCATAACTTGATGTAATAACAAAACCATTAGCATGTCCAATATAAAAGAAGAATTGAGGTTGGTTTATATTCAAAGAGTCAAATAGAATTTGAGGTGTTAAATATCCATTAAAATTTGGCTCATATAATCTAATTATTCTTGGCATATTTGAAGTGGAAACAATAATTTCACAATATCCTCCAAAATAATTATATGCGATTTCAGTTTCAAGACAAGCAAATGCATTAGGATTACCATTGAAGTTAAATGTCCAATCTCTTAATTTATAATAATAATTAAAAGCTTCATAAACATTTGTTATTGGTAATCTTCCTATCCCAACATCTGCGTAAGGATCAATTATACTATCCCCAATTTTCCATTTATATCCATTTATATAATCCCCATCAAGTGCAGAATATGGATAATCTGTATGAACATCAGGTCCCGTGGGTAAAGATGGATCTGCATCATAATAACTTACTTGAAATCGCCAGGGTTTTATAATGCTAGCATCAGCACCTATTAAAACATATTTTATACCGAATGTTCTATATACCCAAGTTATTAAATTCCTAATTTTTTGTGGATTATCTTTTATTGAATCTACATAAACAACCAATGTTCTAAATCCTCTAATAATGGAAAGTTTAGCTATTGAGTCAAAAGGTTCTTTAAATAGGCTTATTGTTAAAATCAAATAATCAAGGCTATCAGGGAGAGGTTTTAAATTATAAGTTGTTTGTGATTGCTCATATTCTAAATCAAAACTAATGTTTTCATTTAAATATAAGTTTCCATTTTCATAAGTTATTGGATAGATAAAAATTGTTGCTAATTTCTTATCTCTATAATATCCTATTGATTTAATCTCAATTACTTCTTTTGGGAATTTGTTTCCAATTTCAATTCTTGGAATGTTAATTGTTTTTAAATTTTGGTTTTCATCAAAGTAGTAAATTTTGTCGTTGTATTGGAGAATAACATTTGATTTATAAAGTCTTCTTTGAACTAAGACATTTTTTATTTTAACACTTTTAGTATTGTTTGGAATTTCAATAACCTTAAAGTCATAAGGAAGAATAGGATAACCATCTTCAAAGGTAATTGGTAATTTCTTCACTATCTCCTCGTTGTAATTGAAATTTAAATTTAGGAGAATGAAAAGCATACTTAAAATTATAAAGCATAATTGGTTTGTCTTTAAAATTTTCTTTATGAAGGAGATTAACTTTTTTAGAGTAAAGTTGGGTGATTTTATAAAACTTAACAAAATAGAAAAGATTTTTTACTATAAGCTCAAATTAAGTGAGGAAAATATTGATAATTTTAATAAAATCAAACATATTGGTAAGGTGGAAGATGTCCAGCAAAGAATAATTTCCACAATTTTCAAGCCAAGTTCTTCTGAATTTGAGCTTGTTCATGAGGAAAATATAGATGAATCTAAAATTAGTGAAAAGCATATATATGGCTATTTAAAGTATCATTTAAATTTACCTTCAAAACTCAATCAAAGAATGAAAATTCAAGATATTGGAGATTACGAAATCTTCCAAAATTTTGTTTTTTCCATTTTAAAAGAAAATATGGATTTTTATATGGTTATTAATTTTAAATACTCTATCATTCTTAAAAAATCTATGCTTGAAACTGGTTTTAAAGAAGGAGATAAATTTAGGTTTATTTTAAATAATAATAGAACTCATATAGTCGAAAAAATACTTCCAAATGATGAGAAAAAAATAAGAGAAATTGAGGAACATCTTAGAAAGTACAAGGTCAAGGATGTTAATTACAAGCAGAAAATAATTATAGCTGAAAATAATTATCCTTACCTACCACAATTTTGTTATAAAGTGTTTAGTTTTTCAGATATAAAAGGCACTAAATTTTCAAAGGAAATTATGGAGAAAATTAAAATCTCAAATGAAAAGAGAATGAAGGAAATAGTTGAGATAGCAAAACAAATTGATTTTGTAGAAAATATACCACTTAAAAAACAATTTCAAAAGCTTGAATTACCAAATCTTATTGTTAGAGATAAAAATGGAGTAGAAGTTAGAATTAAACAGACAAGCGAAATTTTCAGAAAAAATTACTATCCTTATGAAGTGCCTTCATTTTTGAAAAATATGAAAATAGAAACTTATGTAATTGGAGGTCAGAATTTAAAGCAAAGAGATGAGCTTTTACAAGAGCTAAAAAGAAGATTAAATCTTAATTTTGAATATAAATTTTTGGAGTTGAGCGATAAGGTGATAGAAAAAATTGATAAATCTGAAAAATTTGGTCTTGCTATTATTTTTGGGGTGGAAAAATATCATGAATTGAAAAGACGACTTTTAGATAAAAATTACATATCACAATTTATAGACCCTAATAATATAAATGATAAAAATTGGCAATACTATAAAAATAATTTAATTTTTCAAATAGCTAGTAAAATTGGTATTAAGTACTTTGCTCTTGAAAGTAAAATTCCTAATGATTATGTAATTGGTATTGATATAAGCAGAAGAGATGAAGTGAGTATAGGTGGTTGTGCTATTATTTATGATTCAAGTGGAATTTTAAAGAAAATTGTTCCAATCTCATTCCCACAAAAAGGTGAGAAAACTGACTTAAAATTTGTTTTTCAAAAATTGAAAGATAGAAATGACATTGAATTGGAAAATAAAAAAATTTTAGTATTAAGAGATGGAAGAGTTCATGATAATGAATTAGAAGATTTAAAAGTAATTTCAAGGGATTATTATTGTGAAATACTAATTATTGGAATTATTAAAAGTCATATAATTTTTATAAGCTCTTCTAATGATTTTGGTATATGGTTAAATTTTAATAGTTTTTCACTTTTACTTCCTCACAAAACTTACCAAAATAATGCTAAACCTTTGAAACTCGAACAAATTTACTTAGTAAGGAATGGTAAAGTTAATGAGCATATTTTAAGTCAAGAAATTGCTAAAATTTTATATGAATTAACGAGATTAAATTATTCATCCGTAAATTACGAATATATGAGTATTAAGTGTCCTGCTCCGATTCACTATGTAGATAAGTTCTTACATTTCACTCAATTATCCAAAGGACTTGGTTTTTATGAAGAGTTCCTTAAAAAGGGTTTTTTGTATTTCATATGATAAATGCGAATTTTGAATATCATTATTACTATTGTTTTAATTCTTTTTTATTCCAAAGAAATTTCAATAAAAACTTTTCTCTTTGTTATATCTTCAACATTACTTCTTATTTTTGCTAATTTACAAAATGATTATTTTGATAGAGAAATTGATATAAAAAAAGGTAAAAGAAAAATAACTTTAAATCCAAGTTATCAATTTTTTATTCTTTTCATTTCACTTTTCATTTCTCTTTTAATTGAAATTAAGGTTTTTTTAACATTTTTAATAATGTCAGTTTTAATTAACTATTATAATATCAAAGCCAGTAGAAAGCCATTTGGATTTTTAATTACAAGTTCTGTTATTTCAATTGGTGTTTTAAGTTTGGGATTTGCTTTTGGATTTAATGAAAAGCTAATTTATTTGATAATTTTTTCATTTTTTTTTAATTTAGCAAGAGAGATTGTTAAAAGTTATATAGATTATGATTTTGATATTGGATTTAGAAGAACAATTGCCATTTCTTTATCCAAAAATAAAACAATAATTTTGATTAAGTCTCTTTTAATTCTTTTGATTTTAATGTTAATTGTTGTTTCAATTATCTTAAAAAATTTTCATTTCTCAATATATACAATTTTTTCAACTGCTATTTTTATTTTCTATCTCTTAAATTTATTTTCTGAGAAAACGCTTTCAAAAATTCTTAAATTTCTAATGTTTTTAGGCTTGGTTGCTCTTCTTTTTTAAGAGCATTTAATAGTGAAAAGCTTAAAGCACTTATTAAAACTAAATAATGTAATGTAATCATAGAAACACTTAACAAACTTTTCACAATAAGATATTGAAGGATAAACAATAAAATTGACATTATTAAAAAAATTAGTTTTTTAATTTCAAATTTCAAAATTGAAATTAAAGACAAAACAACAATTGAAAAACCAATTACTTGATAAATAAATTGAATAATAACTTTGCTATTAGAAAAGTTTGAGGATATACAGAATATATTTTCACAAGCTAAGCTTGAAGCTGTTTTATCAACAATTGAACCCCACATATAATAAACAAAAGTTAATATAAATATAATTGTCCAAAAATTTTTTTCCATTTTAATTTTAACGTTTTTAAGCATTAGTAATAAGGTTATATATGTTAAAATTCCAAATAAGGCATGTGATATTGAGATAATAAATGGCATTTTTAAAAGGACAGTTAAACCTCCAAGTAAAATTTGTGAAATTATCAAAACAATAAGTAAAATTGATAAATTTTTTTGCTTTTTATAATAAGCTAAACCAATTATAATTGATAGAATTCCTACAATACCTGCCAAAAATCTATGATAGTATTCAAGTTTAGCAGTTATCGTTTGAGGTGGTAAAAAGCTACCATAACATAGTGGCCAATCTGGACAACCAAGACAAGCACCAAAAGCAGATGTAATTATACCAAGTGTCAATAAAGCAATTGCTAAAATTGTTGTTAAAATTAGTAGTTTTCTCATTAGCTTGAACTTGGTGTTATTGCTAAGAATCTTTTTACACCATCCTTTTCAACGACTATTAGAACAGGTTTATCGGATTTTTCGTACTTCTTTTTAGCATTTTCAAAGTCATTTAATGAATTTATTTCTATATCTCCAATTTTTCTAATAACATCACCTTCCCTTATTCCTATTTCAAATGCTTTGTCTTTTGAAGATACTACAACAACATTATTATCTCTTTCCATAACTGTCATTCCAAGCCAACTTGATGTTTTGGAGCTTTCTTGACTTTCTTCCTCAATACTTGATGGAGCTTTTGATAATTGTTCAGGCATTTTCCCAAGTTTAACTTTTAAAGTTAAGAACTTCTTATCTCTGTAAATTTTTAATTGAACTTCTCTTCCAGGTGGTAAAGAGCCAATATATAATCTTAAATCATTAGCATCTTTAACTTTTTTCCCATCAACTTCAACAATAACATCTCCTTCTTTTATACCTGCTTTATCAGCTGCTTCGCCTTTTATTACTTGATTAACGACTGCTCCACCCTCCTCTTTTAAACCCATTGCTTGTGCCAATTCTGGTGTTAAATCTTGAATTCTAACACCTAAGTATCCCCTTTCTATTTTTCCTTTTGAAATTAGCTGTTCTGCTATATTCTTTGCCAAATTTATAGGAACAGCAAAACCAATTCCAGCAAATGCTCCTGTTGGAGTAGCAATGGCAGTATTAACACCTATTACTTCACCTTTAATGTTTAATAAAGGTCCTCCACTATTTCCTGGATTTATTGCTGCATCAGTTTGTAAAAAGTCTTGATAGTCTGGTCCTTCTGGAAGGGCTATATTTTTTCTATGAATTGAGCTGATTATTCCAACCGTAACTGTTGAGGATAAACCGAAGGGACTACCTATTGCTATTGCCCATTGACCAACTTTTACCTCATCCGAATTTCCAAGTTTTAAAACAGGTAAATCTTTTTTACTTTCAAATTTTAAAACTGCTATATCAGTTCTTGGATCAGAACCCACAATTTTTACATTATCTATTGTTGTTCCATCACTTAGTGTAATTTTTATTTGATTACCATCTTTAATAACATGATGATTTGTCATTACATAATAAGTGTTTCCATCTTTTCTAAATATAAATCCCGAGCCAAGAGAACTCCTTGGTATTTCAGGAAATTCAAATGGTTCTCCAAAGAATTTCTTAAAAAATTCTTCAAATTCACTTGGACTTTTAATTTTCTTTTGATTTGTAGCAGATATATTTACAACACTTGGTATTGCCATTTGGGCAATTTGTGTAAATCCTTCTTGAATATCAGATAAAGCTTTTTGAGGAGTTTGTTCAGTTTGGTTAGTTTGAGCTACTGCTTTATTGAAGATATTTAAGTTTGAGCTTATAACCATTCCAACCGCTATTCCAATGAAAATCAAAATGGAAGCAATTAAAAGTTTTTTCTTCATAAGTTTTAAAATTTTAAAGGATAGTAAAGTTGTTTTCCTACCTTGTCTAGTAATTCTAAAATTTAGATTATTTCTTATTTTCCCCACCCACCCTTAAATTAAGCCTTCGGCTTATAAACTTCGCCCCCCTAATAGTCCCCCTATGAAATCAATAGTTTTAGAAAATTCTTTATAACTTATTGATTATCAAGAACTTAACATCATTTACTAGACAAAGCATTGTTTTCCTGCCTTGTCCAATAATTCTGAAATTATTTATTTTATTATATTTTCCCCACTCACCCTGAAAATAAGGCTTCGCCTTAAAACTTCGCCCCCTTGAATAAACCCCCCATAAATTCAGCAATTTCCTAAAATTTTTTATAAGTTATTGATAATCAATCACTTAGTACTATTTATTGGACAACATAAAATTTAAACAAGAAATACCTTTAAAATTTCAATTATTATGAAAATCCTATTAGTAATTCTTGTAAGTTATATTTTAGGCTCAATACCATTTGGCTATATTATCGCTAAAATGAAAGGAATTGATATTACAAAGCTTGGAAGTGGTAACATAGGCGCAACGAATGTTGGAAGGTATTTAGGAAAACCTTATTTTTTTATTGTTTTATTTCTTGATGCTATTAAAGGTTTTATTCCAACAATTTTATTTAAATTATTATTTGGTCTTGAATATGGGATTTTAGCAGGTTTATTCTCAGTAATTGGACATAGTTATAGCATTTTTATGAAATTTAAGGGTGGAAAAGGTGTTGCGACAGGTCTTGGTGTTAGCATTGCACTAATACCAATTGAGACAATTATAGGTTTTGGAGTATGGTTTTTAGTATTAACGATTTTTAAAATTATGGCTCTTGCTTCCATTATTTCAGCAATAAGTGTTTTTATTGTTGTTTTATTTTTGGAAAAGAGCTCATTAATAAAAATTGTTTGTGGGATTATTGCAGTTTTAATAGTTTTAAGACATAAGTCAAACATTGAAAGAATAATAAAAGGAACAGAGCCTAAATTTTACTTTTTTGAAAATAAAGGAGGTTAAAAACTATGATAAGGGAAGAAGATAAGAAACTTATAAAGAAACTCTTTGATGAAAAGTTAAAAAACAAAGTGAAAATTATATTTTTTAGCCAAAATCTAAACTGCGATTATTGTTATGACACTGAAAGAATAATTGATGAGGTTTCTGAACTTTCTGATAAAATAAAAGTTGAAAAGTACAATTTAGTGATAGATGTTGATAGAGCTAAGGAACTTGGTGTTGATAAGACGCCATCAATAATTATAACTGATGAAGATGAAAAGATAAAAGGTATAAGATATTTCGGAATTCCATCAGGTTATGAATTTTCTTCTTTAATTGAAGATATTATTATGGTTTCAAGTGGAGATAGCGGTTTATCTGAAAAGATAAAGCAAAAGTTATCAGAAATAAATGAAAAAGTTCATATAATGGTTTTTGTAACACCAACTTGTCCATATTGTCCAAGAGCTGTTAGAACAGCTCATAAATTTGCTTTTGAAAACCAAAATATAATAGCGGATATGATAGAAGCAATTGAATTTCCTGAACTTGCTGATAATTATTTTGTTCAAGCTGTTCCAAAAATTGTAATAAATGATAAAGTTTCATTTGAAGGTGCTGTGCCAGAAGAGTTTTTCTTAAATTATGTTTTAAAAGCAAGGGAGGAATGAAAAATGCCAGTTCCTAAAAGGAAAACTGCAAGAAGTGGAAGAAGAGCAAGAAGAGCCCATTGGAAAGCTTTTGTATCTGAATGGACATTTTGTCCAAGGTGTCAAGAGCCAATTTTGACACATGCGGTTTGTCCTAATTGTGGATATTATAGAGGTAAAAAATTAATTATAACAAAGGAGGAAAAAGAGATAAATGAAGAATTAAATAAATGAAATTTAGGGTCGCTATTGATGCAATGGGTAGTGATAATGCACCAGATGTTGAAATTATTGGCTCAATTGAATATCTTAAAAAATTCAACGATACAATAATTTATTTAATTGGTCCTAAAAATCTATTAGAAGAAAAAATTTATAAAATTTACCATAAAAAAAAGATTGAAAATTTAGAGATTTTTCATGCAGATGAGGTTATAAAAACAAATGAAAAGCCTTCTGATGCTTTAAAATACAAAAAGAATTCAACAATTTCAGTTGGTTTAAATCTTCATAAAGAAAATTTAGTTGATGCTTTTATTTCCGCAGGACATACAGGAGCTGTTATGGCATTTTCAATTTTTACTATTGGAAGAATCCAGAATGTAAAAAGACCTGCAATTGGGGCATTATTTCCAAAAATTAATGGAAGTAATTTAGTTTTAGATGTTGGAGCAAATGTTGATATAAGTCCTCAAATTTTATTTCAGTTTGGAATTCTTGGGAGTGTTTTTTATTCAGTGCTATTTGATAAAGAAAATCCAAAAGTGGGAATTCTTTCAATAGGGGAAGAAGAAGTTAAAGGGAATCAAGTCGTTATAGAAGCAAGAAAATTATTTGAAAATAGCGATTTAAATTTTGTTGGATTTGTAGAGGGACATGAAATTCTTTCTGATAAAGCGGATGTTATTGTAATGGATGGATTTGTGGGAAATACATTATTGAAATTTGGAGAAAGTGTATTTTTCTCTTTAATTAGGATGTTAAAAATGGAGGTTAAAAAAAATTTAATTTATTATTTTGGGGCTTTTTTAATGAAAGGAGCATTTGAAAATATAAGAAAACATGCTGATTTTGAAGAGTATGGAGGAGCGCCATTGCTTGGAGTAAATGGTAATGTGATAATTTGTCATGGAAGATCATCACATAGAGCAATTTTTAATGCTATAAATGTTTCAAAAAAAATGTTCAATCAAAAATTTGTTGAGAAAATAGCTGAAAAATTAACCAAAATTAGCTAAACTATCCTTTAATATAAATTCTACAAGCTTTTCATAGCTCATTCCAATAGCATTGGCAGATTTGGGAAGAAGCGATGTTTCAGTCATTCCTGGAATAGTATTTATTTCTAAAATATAAATTTCTTTATCTTTAAGAATTGCATCAATTCTTGAAAATGCTCTACAATTTAGTAATCTGTGAATTTTTAATGAAATTTCTTGAATTTTTTTACTTAAATTTTCATCAATTTTAGCAGGAACAATATATTCACTTCCGCCTTTCGTATATTTTGCCTTATAATCATAAAATTCGCTTATTATTGGTTTTATCTCAATAATTGGAAGAGCAAAAGCATTCTTTCCTGTTCCAAGAATACCAATTGTAATTTCTCTTCCACTTATGAACTCCTCAACAATTCCAAAATTATATTTTTCAATAATCAAATTTAAAATTTCTCTTAAATTTTTATCATCTTTTAAAATATAAACATCTACACTTGAGCCTTCATATCTTGGCTTTATTACAATAGGAAAGTTAAAATTCTTAATAGTAGTTTCAATTAAATTATCTAAATTGTCATCTTTTGAAAAACTTAAAAACTTCGGTGTTAATATGTTGTTTTGAATTAAAAAATGCTTAAAAATTACTTTGTCTATGCCTAAGAATGATGCGAATGGACCACTTCCTGTATATTTTTTCCCCTTTAATTCTAAATAACTTTGGATTGTTCCATCTTCCCCTGGTCTTCCATGAAGCATAATGTAAATTATATCAAAAGGCTCTATTTGCTTTTCAAAATTCTTATCCATGTCAATTAAATATGCTTCATATCCAAGATTTAATAAAGCATTATATACACCACTGCCACTTCTTAAAGAAACTTCCCTTTCAGATGACCAACCCCCACAAAGAACACAAATTTTCATAATAAAGAATTAAACTCCTTTAAAGATATTATTTCATAACTAAAAAATGGCTCGGCATATTCAACGCCACTTAAATTTCCAAAGTATCTGGCTTTTAATTTTAACCATTCTTTGACTTCTTCAATTCTATGAGAAAATTGACTTTCATAAATTTCTACTAATTTAAGTTTTTTTTCTATGTAGTTTGTAATATCAATTGTAAAACTAACTGGATATTGAAATTTCAAGTGATTTGAAAAATAATATATAATTCTTTTAGGATAGTGAGGTTCTCCTTCCCAATCAACTTTTGTAAGTTTAGCATAAAATCTACTTGCTGTGCCTATATGACTTGTGGAAATGTGATCTGGATGAGCATCAATAAAATATGGAATGAATAAAACTTTTGGTTTAAATTTTCTAATTCTTTTAGCAACTTCAATTCTAATTTCTATACTATCCATTAAATATCTATTAGGAAAATTAAGAATTTCCATGTAATCTAAATTTAAAAATTTCGAAGAACTTTCTGCTTCTTTAATTCTTTTTTCCACACTTCCAAAGGGTGTTGGCTCTCCATTAGTTAGATTTAAAACACCAACTTTTAATCCCTTATCCTTAAAGGCAAGAATACTACCTCCCATACCCATTTCAGCATCATCTGGATGTGGAGAAATAATTAAAATATCAAGCATTTTCAAGAAAATTTATTAAAAATTGATAAGTTAATTTAATATCACTTTTATTAGCTATTTGAAGAGGTGTATGTATATATCTACATGGAACTGAAATTATAATAGAAGGAACTTTTAAATTTATATAGCGGGCATCAGTTGAGCCAATAAATGGTCTTTTAAATTGATATGGAATATTAAATTTTTCAAAGAGTTTTAAAATTTCTTTTAGAATTTTAGGTTTTACAATTGCTCCTTTATCCGCTATTGTAATAGCAGGACCTTTTGATAAAAATGTTGATTGATCATTATTTGATAGATATGGACTTTCAGCACTTGTTGTTTCAAGAATTATAGCAAAATCAGAATTTATGTTTTCAATTAAAGCATTTGCTCCACGAGATCCAACTTCTTCTTCCACACAAAACGCAAAATATATATCATAATAATTTTTTACATTCTTTGCTAATTCAATTGCTAAAAATGTCCCTATTCTATTATCAAAAGCTTTACCCATTATTAAATTTTCTGAAATTTCCCTAAATCCATAATCAATAACCCCAACATCCCCAATTTCAATCTTATTATGATTATCCCCAACATCCAAATATAGCTTTTCAACACTATCAATTTCAAAATTTATACTTCCAAGATGTGGAGGAACACTAGAAAAAACGCCATAAACAAATCCATAATTTGTTTTTATCTTAACAAGATGACCAATTAAGGTTCTTGGATCAATAGAGCCAATTGGTGTTAATTTTAGATAACTTTGAAATTTTGAATAAACCATAAATCCTATTTCATCAATATGTGCTTCAATAAGAAATTTTTTATCTTGATATTTACCTTTTTTATAGAAAATTAAGTTTCCATACCTATCTTCAAAATATTCAAAATTTTTAAGCTCATTTTTAATAATATCTTTTACTTCATCCTCAAAACCAGAAGGTCCAAATGCCTCTGATAATTTTTTTAATAGTTCAAAATTCAAAGTTTAAAATTTTAAAGCAACGAAAGCTTCCTGCTGAAAAGAGGCTTATTTTAAATGCTTTTTCCAATAAATCAAGAACTTATGAAAATTTTAAGAAATTATAGATTTTATCGGAGGTTCATTTAGGGGGTGAAGTTTTAGGCCGGAGGCTTATTTTTAGGGTGGGTGGGGAAAATATAGAAAAATAAATACTTTCAGAATTACTAGACAAAGCATATTTTAAATTCAAATTTGCTTTAAAATTTTGGTATTGTATCAGAAGAAGGTAATAATTGTTAATAAACTTGGAATACATGCAAGACCTGCCACGAAAATTTCAGAAATAGCAAATAAATTTATCTCAGAAATATATATAGAAAAAGATGGAATTTGTGCTAATGCTAAAAGTATTTTGGGAATACTGATGCTTGTTGCTCCTAAGGGAACTGAACTTCTTATAAAAGCAGAAGGACCTGATGAAATTGAAGCAGTTGAAAGTATAGCTAAGCTTATTGAAGAAGGTTTTGGTGAAGAAATATGAATGAGAGAATAAAAAAATTGGAAGAATTAAAGAATAAAGCATATGAAGGAGGTGGTAAAAGCAAAATTGAAGAACAACATAAAAAGGGAAAATTAACAGCAAGAGAGAGATTGGAAATACTATTAGATGATTTTGATGAAATAGACTTATTTGTTGTCCATCAAGCCCATGATTTTGGAATGGATAAAAAGAAATTTTTAACAGATGGAGTAATAACAGGTTTTGGAGTTATTGATGGTAGAAGGGTAGCAGTATTTTCACAAGATTTTACAATATTTGGAGGAACAGTTTCAAAAACTAATGCTCAAAAAATTGTTAAAATTATGCAAATGGCTCTTAAAGTTGGAATTCCAATAATAGGTTTGAATGATTCAGGAGGAGCAAGGATACAAGAAGGTGTGTCTGCACTTGGTGGATATGGAGATATATTTTTACATAATGTATTAGCAAGTGGAGTTGTGCCTCAAATATCAGCTATTCTTGGACCTTGTGCAGGTGGGGCAGTTTATTCGCCTGCTTTAACAGATTTTATATTTATGAAAAGAGAAACAAGTTATATGTTTATAACAGGTCCGGATGTTGTAAAAGCGGTAATGCATCAAGATGTTAGCTTTGAGGAACTTGGTGGAGCAGATGTTCATGCAAGCATATCTGGAATAGCTCATTTCGTTTATGATAAAGAAGAAGAATTATTATTATCAATTAGAAAACTTTTAGGTTATTTACCTTCAAATAATTTGGAAAATCCACCTTTTATCCAAGCTGATGACGACCCAAATCGTGAAATTCCAGAATTAGATGATATTATTCCCATAGATCCAACTCAACCTTATGATGTAAAAGAAATTATTAAAAAAGTTTTAGATGAAAATTCGTTTTTTGAAATTCAGGAAAGTTTTGCTCAAAATATTGTAATTGGATTTGGAAGAATTGGAGGATATGTTGTAGGAATTGTTGCTAATCAACCATTATATTTATCTGGTGCGTTAGATATTAAAGCATCAGTAAAAGCTTCAAGATTTGTTAGATTTTGTGATTGTTTCAATATACCAATTATAACATTTGTTGATGTTCCCGGATTTATGCCAGGAATTGAGCAAGAACATGGAGGAATAATTAAGGAAGGAGCAAAATTAATTTTTGCTTATGCGGAAGCTACTGTTCCGAAAATAACAATTATTTTAAGAAAGGCTTATGGAGGTGCTTATGATGTAATGGGAAGCAAGCATTTAAGAGCAGATATAAATTTAGCTTGGCCTAGTGCAGAAATAGCAGTTATGGGACCAGAAGGTGCTGTTAAAATTTTATATAAAAAGGAAATAGAAAAAATTGAAAATTTAAATGAGTTTATAAAAGAATATAGAGAAAAATTTGCTAATCCATATTATGCTGCAAGTTTAGGATTTATAGATGATGTTATAAGACCTTCCAAAACAAGAAAAATTATTTATAATTATCTTCAACTTCTTGAAAATAAAAGGCAAACATTACCTTATAAAAAACATTCAAACGAGCCTCTGTGAGAATTGCTATATTTTCTGAAAGTTTCATACCTTTAAAAACAGGTGTAGCAAAATTTACATATGATTTATGTTATCACTTGAAAAAAAGAGGACATGATGTTATTTTAATAACAGGTGATTTTGGAATTAATTATAATTTTGATTTTGAAGTTATAAAAATTGGCAAAATTTCAAAAGTTTATACTAATGGAAGTTGGACTTATTTTATATTAGAAAATCCTATTTTGTTTTATAAAAATTTAAAGAAAATTTTAAATGATTATAAAATTGAGATTTTCCATAATCAAGGACCTCTTGGACCACCATATTCCGTTTTAAGCTCATACTTTGCTAAAAAAATAAACAAGAATATAAAGACAATTGGAACATTTCACTCAAAACAAATGAAAATAACAATTAGTTTAAAATTATATTCAAAATTTGTTAAGAAATTTATAAATTATAACGATATTTTAACTGCTCCAAGCAAATCAACCGCTAATGAAATGAAAGCCTTATTTAATGTAAATGCTTTTGTAATTCCAAATGGTATAAATTTAGAAAAATTTAGATGTAATTCAAAGAAATTTCAGGATAGTTCATTTAAAATTTTGTTTGTTGGAAGGCTTGATTATAGAAAGGGACCTGATATTCTTCTTAAAGCATTTGAAAAAATAAACAACAATGAATTTGAACTTTGGATTGTTGGAAATGGACCTTATAAAAAGCTTGTTATTAGATATATGGAAAAATATAAAAATATAAAGCTTTTTGATAATGTTGAAGATGAAGAGCTAATTAATTTTTATAATAGTTGTGATATTTGCATTTTTCCGACAAGAGGAGGGGAAGCATTTGGAATCGTTTTACTTGAAGCATTTGCCTGTGGCAAGCCTGTAATATGCTCAAATATAGATGGTTATAATGAAGTTGCTAATGAAAATTGTGCTTTGTTTTTCAAAAATATGGATTATGAAGATTTAGCAAAAAAAATTCTTTTATTATATAATGATAAAAATTTAAGAGAAAAACTTTCAGAAAATGCCTTTCAAAGGGCTAAAAATTTTGATTGGAATAGGATTGTTTTAGAGTTTGAAAAAATATATTCTTTAAGGTAAAAATATCCTTACAATAAAATAGCCTAATATACTTAAAATGATAGAAATTGAAAAGCTTAAAATCATTTTCTCAATTCTTTCAATCCTCTTTTCAATTCTTTTAATATCATCTTTTGTGGCAAAATTCTTTTGAGCTTCTTTTAATTCTTTAATATCATCTTTTGTGGCAAAATTAGTTTGATTTTCTTCAATTTTTCCAATTCTATCTTCAAGCCTTTTAATATCATCTTTTGTGGCAAAATTAGTTTGGTTTTCTTCAATTTTTCCAATTCTATCTTCAAGCCTTTTAATATCATCTTTTGTGGCAAAATTCTTTTGAGCTTCTTTTAATTCTTTAATATCATCTTTTGTGGCAAAATTAGTTTGATTTTCTTCAATTTTTCCAATTCTATCTTCAAGCCTTT
>Ga0079997_105835_pt1 | contig 91026 bp, 77 predicted proteins | sample PerSpoCPS_CMetaG_FD_69200 | JGI IMG/M metagenome (GOLD analysis project Ga0079997, IMG submission 69200) | Archaeal communities from Yellowstone National Park, Wyoming, USA - Perpetual Spouter C (PS_C) MetaG (SPADES assembly) (version 2) | ecosystem: Environmental > Aquatic > Thermal springs >...
GCAGGACTGTCTGCACGCTTACCAGCGCCGTTTCGGTCGCTATCTGTGGGAACACGCCCATACACGGGAGGCTATTCAGCACGCCCGTTGCTGGTGCCAGCAGAAAATCCACTCGCTGGCAATCGATCGTGCCAAACAGCCCTGTCGCCAGCGCGAACGACTATTGGACGCAGACCTCTGTGAATATCTGGCGGGGGAGAACCCCGAATCGGACTGGATCTGGTGCATCGCCACTCTGCAGTTTATCGATAGTTTGCCGCCTTCTTTGCAAAAGGTGGCTGTGCTGTATAATCAAGGCTACGAATATGCCGAAATCGCGTCGGCACGATGTTGACTATCCCCCCAGTCTCCCCCACCCCATCAGGTATTATTCTATGCAGGCAAGGGAGCCGATATGCCGTTCCGAACGATTATCGAGCCGTTCCGAATCAAGGTGGTGGAGCCCATCCGCATCACTACGCCGGAGGAGCGCGAGGCGATTTTGCAACGCGCCCGCTATAATCTCTTTCTGGTGCGCTCTGACGATGTGCTAATCGACCTCCTCACCGATTCGGGCACCGCCGCCATGAGCGCAGACCAGTGGGCAGGCGTGATGCGGGGCGACGAATCGTACGCGGGCAGCCGCAGCTTCTACTTCTTCGAATCGGTCGTGCGCGAGATTTTCGGTTTTCGGCATGTTATTCCCGTGCATCAGGGTCGTGCTGCCGAGCGCATCCTGTTCTCGCTGGTGTGCAAACCGGGCTGTATCATCCCCAACAACACCCACTTCGACACCACCCGCGCCAATATCGAGTATCTGGGCGGCACTGCCATCGATTTACCGTGCGCCGAGTCGCAGGACACCCAGACGCCCCACCCCTTCAAGGGCAACATGGATACCGTTGCGCTGGAGCGACTCATTCAGGAGGTGGGCGCGGAGCGCATCCCGCTGGTGATGCTCACCATCACCAATAACTCTGGCGGCGGTCAGCCCGTTTCGATGGCGAACATCCGTGCCGTGAGCCAGATTTGCCGACGGCATGGAATCCCACTCTATCTCGATGCCTGCCGTTTCGCCGAGAACGCCTATCTCATCAAGCTGCGCGAGCCGGGCTATCACGATAAGAGCATACGCGAGATTGTGCGCGAGATGTTCTCCTATGCCGACGGCTGCACCATGTCCGCCAAGAAGGATGGGCTGGCGAACATCGGCGGCTTTCTCTGCACGAACGATGACCAGCTGGCACAGCAGGAGAAGGAGCTGCTGATTCTAACGGAGGGCTTTCCCACCTATGGCGGGCTGGCGGGGCGCGACCTGGAGGCGATGGCGATAGGGTTGCAGGAGGTGCTGGACGAGCATTACTTGCAATATCGGCTGGCGTCGGTGCGCTATCTGGGCGAGCATATTGCGCGGGAAGGCGTGCCGATTGTGCAGCCGCCGGGCGGGCATGCCGTCTACATCGATGCGGGGCTGATGCTGCCCCATATCCCGCCGTTGCACTATCCTGGGCAATCGCTGGTGGTGGAGCTGTATCGCGAAGGGGGCATCCGCGCCACCGAAATCGGTTCCGTGATGTTTGGCAAGCGTGACCCCGAAACGGGTCAAGAGCTGCCTGCCCGCAAGGAGCTGGTGCGACTGGCGATTCCGCGCCGCGTCTATACCCAAAGCCATGTGGACTATGTGGTGGAGGCGATTCTGAATGTGTTTGCGCGACGGGAGCAGCTACGCGGCTACCGCATCACTTGGCAGACCCCCTTCCTGCGCCACTTCAGTTGCCACTTCGAGCCATTGTGAACCAGTGCATGCGCGCCAATCAGGTACAATTGGAGCTGTGAGGCTACCGGGTTGGCTGAAAGTGGCATTAGGCGTGGGGGCTGTGGCAGCAGGTGCCAGCTGGTTCCTGCGCCATGTCTGGTTCTATCGCGACCCCCAACGCACCCCACCCGCTGATCCCAACCTGATTCTGGCGCCGTGCGATGGCAAGGTGGTCTATATTCGTCCGGTGGTGCAGGGAACGGTGTTCGCCGAGAAGCTGGGTCGTGCCATCCCCATCACCGAAATTACCCGTGCCGACTGGCAAGCGAGCGACGAGGGCTGGCTCATCGGCATCTACATGAGTCCGCTCGATGTGCATTTCAACTATGCGCCCGTGTCGGGCGTCATCCAGCGCATCGTCTACACCCCTACCCGCGTGAACCTACCGATGCTGGATTTGTGGGAGTATATCCGGATGGCATGGCTTCGGCAGGCGGTGGACCTGCTGGGCAAGCGGTTCCAGCTCGAAAATGAGCGGCAGACGCTGCTGCTGGAAAACGGCAAGGTGCGCCTCGCGATGGTCGAGATTGCCGATAAGTTCGTCAATAAAATCACGACCTATGTGCAGGAGGGGCAAGCGGTTCAGGCAGGTCAGAAAATCGCTTTTATTGGGCGTGGCAGTCAGGTGGATTTGCTCCTCTTCACGCGCCAGATCGAGATTCTCACTCGTGTGGGGGCGCAGGTGTATGGGGGTCAGACCCCGGTGGCGCGCTTGCTGGAGTAAGCTATGCTCTGTTCCACGCGCTTTCTCTGCGTCTCGCGCGCATGCTGCCCGTGCGAGCGGGCAACGGGCGCGGTGCATATCCCCGTGGACGAGCTGGAGAGTCGCCAGCATGAGCTGGCACCACCCGATGTGGAGATGCAGATTCTGCCGACGGGCGCCGACGCCTTCTACGCGTTGGGTTGGCTCCATGCGCGTGGTCGGCGTGCCCGCCTCGCCGATTCGGCACCGACGCGCACCTGCGCCTCCGCGCGCTATCGCCTCTGGGAGCCGAACGCCTTCCTGCAGCAGATAGCGCCTACCTTGCCGCCCGGACACGCGCTCGATCTGGCTTGTGGTGCGGGGCGCGAGGCGGTCTATCTGGCGGACCTTGGCTGGCATGTGGTGGCGGTGGATAGGCTACCCGACGCTCTTGCACGCGGGCGCGACCTACAGGCACGCTATGCACCCGATGCACCCCCCGTCCGCTGGGTCGAAGCCGACCTGGAGAGCGACTGGCAGCCCGATGCGCGGTTCGACCTCATCCTCTGCTTCTTCTTTTTGCATCGCCCCATGATTCAGCGTATTCCGCATTGGTTGCGCCCGGGCGGGCATTTTCTGATGGAGACCTTCACGGTGGAACATCGTGCCCATTTTAACCGTCCTGCGTCGCTGGAGCGGGTGCTGCGGCTTGGCGAACTACCGACTCTGCTGCCGATGGGGATGGCGATTCGCCACTATGCCGAGGGTTGGCATGAACGCGGACACACTGCACGCCTCTGGGCACAGAAGGTCTCTTTTTAGCGGCTTCCCTTGCGAATACGCTTTTTCTACCGCACCAAGTTGGGGTCGGTTTGGCGTTGTTCGCGGAGGCGCGTTTTGGGGCGTGATTGGGCTTTCAGCTCCGCAATTAAGGCATCATAGGCGTCGCGTTCCACCGGGATCGAGACGGGCACGCCCCGCTTGCCCGACAGGATCAGCGCGTTAATCAGCTCCACCACTGCCAAGCCCTCTTCGCCGGGCGCAATGAGCGGCTCGTCATATAGGATGCTGCGGGCAAAGTTCTGGATGATGGCGGGATGGTCGCGCAGGGCATCTTCGGGCAGCGGCTCGATGGGCACCTCGACGCGTTCCGCACGGATAGTGCCCCACATCTGGTCGGTCTCAAAGGTGAACTCGCGGATGGAGCGTTCGAACTGCCAGAATTCGAGCTTGCCGTTATAGAGGCAGAGCTTACCTTTATCGCCGCAGATTTCGATGGCGTTCTCGTCGGGCACTTCGTTCGTGGTGGCATAGAGGTAGCCGTGCGCCCCGTTGGGATATTCCAGCAGAGCGAACGCCTCGTCTTCTACCTCAATATCGTGCAGGCGGGTGCGCACCTGGGCTTGCACGCGACAGGGCATTCCGCCCAGCCACTGGAACAGGTCAAGATAGTGGGGTGCCTGATTGATCAGCACGCCGCCGCCCTCCCCTGCCCAGGTTGCGCGCCAGCCGCCCGAATCGTAATAGGCTTGGGTGCGATACCATGCGGTGATGAGCAGGGTTCGGCGCACTTCGCCCAGCGCGCCTTGCTCGACAAGCTGGCGTGCCGCGCGGTTTTCGGGACGGGTGCGCATCTGATACATGATGCCGAACTTCCTACCTGCCCGATGTGCCGCCTCTATCATGCGGTCGGCATCGCGGACGGTAACGCAGAGCGGCTTCTCGGTGAGCACATGGAGACCGTGCTGGAAGGCGGCAATCGCTAAGGGTGCATGGAAGTAGTGGGGAGTAGCGATTAGCACGGCGTCTATCAACCCGCTGGCGAACATCGCCTCGGGCTCGGTGAAGGCAGGCACACCATACTGCTCGCCGATTTCGTGGGCGCGAGCAGCATCCACATCGCACACGGCGGCCAACTCCGCTTCAGGCACCAGGTCGCGCACATAATGGCAGTGTCCAGCGCCCATCGCGCCCAGCCCCACGATGCCGAATCGCACCCTATCGCTCATATCCCTTTCGCTTACTTGAAGTAGACAATCTGGCGAAGTGCCATCTCATTGGTCGGGTCGCGGCGCAGCACCTCTTCCAGCTCGCGCTTGGCTTCCGGCTCGTAGCCGAGCATCGCATAGGTGAGCGCCAGGTCGAGCCGTGCCTGCACACTCTCGGGATTCAGCCGCACCGAGGTCTCCAGCTCCTGGATCGACTCGTCAAACAGCCCTGTGAAGCAGTACACCAGCCCCAGCTGGTGATGTGCTTCCGCATGCTGTGGATTAATTCGGAGCACCTGCTGCAGCAGCTGCTCCGCTTCGTCGTACCGCCCTTCGTTTTTCAGAGCGGTTGCCTGCTGTACCAACACATTCGGGTCGCCCATCGCTCGTGCTTCCTCCTACGAATGATTATCTATAAGAGCATCTCTACCTTGCACGAGCCCCCGGCGGAGCCGCATCCGTCTGCCTTCTATTATAGCACATCGCTCTATTTCCTGCAAAGGAGAGAATTCGTGCGCCCTCCTTTTTTCCTGCCTGCAGCGTGGTTTTGGCTGCCACAGCCCCCACGCAACTTTATGGCACCTGGCGGATTGTCTCGTCGAATTGATGCCAATCGATGGGAAGCGGCTCGCCATCAGGCGTGCAGTTATAGACCGAGAAATCGGTGACGCCTGCCTCACGCAAGAGTTCCTCATCGAACCAGACCCTACCGGTGCAGGTGGACGGCTCTCGGCGAACCAGTTCATAGAGTGCATCTGCCACGATGTCCGCCTTGCGCCAATAGCGTGGCTCACCCAGTTGGAACGCAATAGTCGCTTGGCTCTCAATCAGCGTGCGGGGCCAGAGCGAGTTCACCGCGATGTGATGCTCACGCACCTCTTCTGCCAACCCAACGGTGAGCATCGTCATGCCGAACTTGGAAATCATGTAGGCGATACGCCCCGCTATCACCGAGAGGTCGAGGGGAGGCGACATATTGACGATATGTCCCCATCGCTGCTGAATCATGGTGGGTAGCACGGCTTGCGCACAGAGAAACGCGGCGCGTACATTCACGCCCATCACCAAATCGAAGCGTTTGGCAGGGGTCTCCAGCAAGGGCTTCCACCAGAGCGCGCCGGCGTTGTTCACCAAGATGTCGATGCGTCCCCACCGCTGCAGGGTTTGCTCCACCATCTGCTGGATGGCGTTCTCGTCGCGCACATCGACTTGGATAGGGAGAGCCTCGCCGCCCAACGCCTGCACCTCTTCGGCGACGGTATAGATGGTGCCGGGCAAGCGAGGGTCTGGCTCGGCGGTTTTGGCAGCAATCACCACGCGCACCCCTTCGCGCGCCAGTCGAAGCGCGATGGCCCGCCCGATCCCGCGGCTGGCACCTGTGATAATCGCCACACGCCCTGCCAACTCGCTCATCGCTTAGCCTTTGAGTGCTTCTGCGCCGCTCACCACTTCGGCAATCTCTTTGGTGATGGCTGCCTGACGCAGTCGATTCATCACCAGCGTCAGCTCCTGAATCATTTTGCCGGCGTTATCGCTCGCCATCGACATCGCTGTCATGCGGGCACCATGTTCGCTTGCGCTGGCTTCCAGCAACGCTTGCAGCACTTGTGTAAGCAGGTAGCGCGGCAGCAGCCGCTCCAGCAACTCCTCGGCGGGCGGTTCGAAGATAAACTCGCGTGTGCCGCCCTCCTCTCCTGTGGGTGGCTCGATGGGCAGCACGGGCTGCACGCGCGGGCGTTGCGTCACGGGGTTGATAAATTGCGCATAGACCAGATACACCCGATCCACCTGCTCGGTCTGGAACAGTTCGCTGATGGCGTTGGTGAGGGCGCGTGCCTCGTCCAGCCCTGCGCCGCCTGTGGGCATGGAGCGGTAGAAGGCGATGGTATAGCCGCGCTTGGCAAAGAACTGGTAGCCGCGCCTGCCGACGCAGAGGAGGCGCACCTGTTCGGGGGTGAGCTGCTGATCCCGCAGCGCGTTCTGCAGGGTGCGAATCAGGTTCATATTGTAGGCGCCGCACAGACCGCGGTCGGAGGTAATCAGGGCGAATCCGACATGGCGCACCTCGCGTCGCTGCAGCAGGGGATGGTCGGGCAGGTCGCCCGCGCGCCCTAACTCCCGCATAATTTCGTGCATCCGCTGGGCATAGGGGCGCGCGGCGAGCACGCGGTCTTGCGCCCGACGCAAGCGGGCTGCCGAGACCAGCTTCATCGCCCGCGTAATCTGCTGAATATTTTTGGCGGCGCGGATGCGCGACCGCATTGCACGCAGCGTTCTCATGCGAGTCCGTGCGCCTCCTTGAATTGCACTTTGTATTCTTCGATGGCGCGGCGCAGGTCGGCTTCGGTGTCGGCATCGAGGCGCTGCTCGCGCCGAATCTTCTCGCCGATGTCGGGATATTTCTCCCGCATGAAGGGATGGAAGCCCTCCTCGAACGCGCGCACCAGCTCCACAGGGATGTCGTCCAGATAGCCCTGCGTGCCAGCGAAGATAATCATCACCTGCTCCTCGACGGGCATCGGCTGGAACTGGGGCTGCTTGAGGATCTCCTGCAGGCGCAGCCCGCGTGCCAGCTGCATCTGGGTGGCGCGGTCCAGGTCGGAGGCGAACTGGGCAAACGCCTGCACCTCCCGGAACTGTGCCATATCGAGGCGGAGGCGTCCCGCCACCTGCTTCATCGCGCGAATCTGGGCATCGCCCCCCACGCGGCTCACCGAGATACCCACATTAATAGCGGGGCGGATGCCCGCATAAAACAGGCTTGGCTCCAGATAGATTTGCCCATCCGTAATGGAGATGACATTGGTCGGGATGTAGGCGGAGACATCGCCCGCTTGGGTCTCGATAATGGGCAGTGCGGTGAGCGAGCCACCACCCAGCTCATCGGAAAGCTTGGCGGCACGCTCCAGCAGGCGCGAATGCAGATAGAACACATCACCCGGATAGGCTTCGCGCCCCGGCGGACGACGCAGCAGCAGCGACACGGCGCGATACGCCTGCGCATGCTTGGAGAGGTCATCATAGACCACCAGCGCGTGCATCCCGTTATCGCGGAAATACTCGCCCATCGCGCAACCCGCATAGGGCGCCAAGTATTGCAAGCTGTTCGGGTCGCTCGCCGATGCCACCACGACCGTGGTGTATTCCATCGCGCCGTACCGCTCCAGTGTGTCGATGAAGCGGGCAATCGCCGCCATCTTCTGCCCAATCGCGACATAGATGCAGTAGACGGGCGAATCGGTTTCATGCGTATATTTCTGATTGATGATGGTGTCCAGCACGATGGCGGTTTTGCCGGTGGAGCGGTCGCCGATGATGAGTTCGCGCTGCCCGCGTCCGATGGGGATCATGGCGTCGATAGCTTTGATGCCGGTCTGCAACGGCTCCTTAACGGGCTGCCGCTTGACCACGCCGGGCGCAATCACCTCCACGCGCCGATACTCTTCGGCGACAATCGGTCCTTTGCCATCGAGGGGTCGTCCCAGCGCGTCGACCACACGCCCCAGCAGTGCCTTGCCCACAGGCACCTCGGCGATGCGCCCCGTGCGGCGCACCGGGTCGCCCTCTTTGAGCTCCTCGTCCGAGCCGAGAATGATGCAGCCGATGCTATCCTCTTCCAGGTTCAGCACCAGCCCCATCACTTCGTGGGGGAACTCCAGCAGCTCGCCCATTTGGGCATCGGGCAGCCCATAGACGCGGGCGATGCCATCACCCACCTGCAGCACGGTGCCGACACTTTCCGCCACCGGCTTCTGATCCAACGCCTCAATCTCTTTAGCCAGAATGCTGGTTATCTCTTCCGGTCGGATTGCCATGGTCTACCTCCTGACAAATGGCTATTCGGTTCGAATCACTCGCTGGCGTGCGATTTCGAGCCGTACATGCTCGTGTAGTCGCTCTAATGCGCCGCGAATACTGCCGTCGATCTGATAGTCGCCGATTCGCACTCGCACCCCCCCGATGAGCGTGGGGTCCACCTCGAAAGTGGGGATAATCTGCTTGCCCGTGCTGCTTTCCAGTTTGCGCAGCAGGCTCTGTTGCTCGTCGGGGGTCAGAGGCACGGCGGAGTAAATAGTGGCGCGTGCGATACCGTGATGGGCTTCGTACAGTCGCACGAATTCCTCGCAGATGGCTTCGAGCAGCGTTTCACGCCGCTTCTCCACAACAAGGGCGAGGAACTGCAGGGTGAGCGGTTGAAATTCCGGGCTGAACAGCTCCTGCAGCCGCTGTTTTTTGCGGTCGCGCGGGATGAGCGGGCTGTGAAGGAAGGTGCGCAGCGCGTCGCTTGCCTGCATCATCTGCTGCAGTCGCTGCAAATCCTCGCTGACGCGCTGGAGCGCGTTCGCATTCAGCGCGGCTCGAAAGAGCGCGCTCGCATAGCGGCGTGCCACGCGCAGATCTTTTCGCACTTAGCGCACCTCCACGGTCTGGATGAACTCGTTGATGAGCCGTCGGTGGCGTTCGTCGTCCAGGCTCTCGCCCAGCACGCGCTCTGCCACCGCCAGCGTCAAATCCGCCACATAGGTTTGCAGCTCGGTCAGCAGCTTTTCGCGTTCGAGTTGCGCTTGCTCTTGGGCGCGGGCGAGAATCTCTTGGGCTTGGCGGCGGGCATCCTGCAGGATTTGCTCACGCAGCTGCTGCGCCTCGCCGATGGCTTGCTGGATGCGCTCGCGCGCCTCCGCTTCGATCTGCGCCAGTCGCTGCTCATACTCGGCGCGGAGCTGCTCCATCGCCTGCCGGTCGGCTTCGATCTTGTCGTAGGTGGCGTTGATGTCTTGCCGTCGCGCCTCCAGTATCTGCTCGACGGGCTTCCAGAAATAGCGAATCATCAGCCACAACAGCAGCAGGAAACCGACCGCCTGAATGAGGATGAGATTAAAGTCGATTCCCAGTTGCTCCAGGATGCCGCCACCGTGCGTTTCTGCCGCTATCAGGTTCCGCAGTGTTGATGTCCACATGGTTGTATCTGTCATATCGGTGCGTCGGGCAGGGGGCAGGTATCGTCTACCTGCCCCTATGAACCGCTTGCTACTTGCGCAGGGTGTCCACGAGCGCGTCGACGGCGGGCAACTTGCCCTGCAGCAGGAAGAACATCAGCAAGGCATACAGCACCAACGACTCGATGAAGGCGAGGGCAATAATCATACCTGTCTGGATTCGCCCTGCCAACTCAGGTTGGCGTGCCATGCCGCGCAGTGCGCCCGATGCTGCAATACCCTGTCCGATTCCGGCGCCAATAACACCAATGGGCAAGCCCAGCCCAACGGCTAAGGCAAGCCCCATCAGGTAAAGACCTACGCCTGTCTCCATCGCTTCTCTCCTCCTTGTTCGTTTAGGTTCGCATCCGCTGCTTTTCTCTCCACGCAATGCATGGAGAAACCTCAGTGCGCATGGGCTTCCGTGGGCGCATGCTCATGCGCATGCTCGGTCATCAACCCAAGATAGATAGCGGTCAATAGGGCAAACACGAACGCTTGCACAAATGATACCAGCAATCCCAGTAGCAAAATGGGAAACTGGATAGGCACAGGGAGATAGGCGGCTTTGAAGAGCGGAAGCGCAAAAAAGGCAATCAGCGCCATCACCACCTGCTCCTTCCCGAACATATTCCCATAGAGACGGATCGCCAACGAGAAGGGCTTTGCCAATTCGCCCATCAACTCCACCACAAAAAGCAGTGGCGCAATAAAAAGAGGCACTTTGCCCGCGCCGGCGAAATGCCCCAGATAGCCCCGGATGCCGTTTGTGCGAATCCCCTCAAACTGCACATAGAGGAACACCAGCAGCGCCAGCGCAACTGTGGTGTTCAAGCTGGCGGTCGGCGCCACAAACGGGGCAGGCAACAGACCAAACAGGTTGCAGATGAGAATGTAGAGAAAGAGCGTACCCACCAGCGGGACATATTTCCGCCCATGTTCGCCCACGATGCCCACAACCAGCCCTTCGAAACCTTCGTAGATGAGTTCCGCCAGATTTTGTAATCGCCCAGGACGCTTCTGCATATTGCGGGTCGCCAGAAGCGCGAAAATCACCAGCACCGCGCCCGCGATGCCGGCGAAAACCGTAAAGACCACCGGTGCAGGATGATGTTCCACCGTTTGTCTCTCTACCTCCTTCTGCACCCCTATTATACCCGCCCCATGACAGCCGCGTCAAGGGGTGCAGAGACTGTTCGAAAAACCACGCCTGCCGCATGGTTTTGGGCGTTTCACAAGGGCATGGGAACCGTGCCCCTACCCGACTCACGGTACGGGTGCGGTCCCCGCACCCTGAGTTGAGTTCAGGCATTCCCTTGCCCTATCCATGCCCTGTTTTCGAACACCCTCAGGAGTGCAGCGAAACGCGCCCAAATGGGTATACTCTCATGTCGTGAATCGTTATACGCTGCCAGATGAGAAGGGCTATTTTGGTCGATTCGGCGGGCGCTATGTGCCCGAAACGCTGATCCCGGCTCTGGAGGAACTGACCGACGCCTACCTCCAACTGCGCGACGACCCCGACTTCCAACGCGAGCTGAACTACTACCTCATCACCTTCGCCGGGCGACCGACACCCCTCTATTTCGCGCTGAATCTTAGCAACGCCACCGGGCATCAGGTCTATCTCAAGCGCGAGGATTTGTGCCACACCGGCGCCCACAAGATTAACAACGCCTTGGGTCAAGCGTTGCTGGCGAAGCGAATGGGCAAAAAGCGCATTATCGCTGAGACAGGCGCGGGACAGCACGGCGTCGCCACCGCCACCGCCTGCGCCCTGCTGGGGTTGGAGTGCGAGATTTATATGGGCGCCGAGGATATGCAACGACAGGCACTGAATGTGTTCCGCATGAACCTGCTCGGCGCACGCGTGCATGCCGTCCATAGCGGCACCGCCACCCTCAAAGACGCCACCAGCGAGGCGATACGCGACTGGGTCACGAATGTACGCACCACCCATTACATCATCGGCTCCTGCGTGGGACCCCATCCCTATCCGATGATGGTGCGCGACTTTCAGGCGGTGATTGGGCGCGAAGCGCGGGAGCAGATTCTGGCATATGCGGGGCGCCTGCCCGATGTGGTGCTGGCATGCGTCGGCGGCGGCAGTAATGCGATAGGCATTTTCTACCCCTTTATTGAGGACGAGGGCGTGCGCCTGATTGGCGTGGAGGCAGCGGGCAAGGGCATCGAGACGGGCGCCCATGCCGCCAGCCTCGTGGCGGGCGAGTTCGGCGTGCTGCACGGCAGTGCAAGCCTCGTGCTGCAGGATGAGAACGGGCAGATCCGCACCACCCACTCGGTCTCGGCAGGGCTGGACTATCCGGGCGTTGGTCCAGAGCATGCCTATCTGAAGGCGATAGGGCGCGCCGAATATGTGGCGGTGACCGATGAGTTGGCGCTGGGCGCGTTCGCGTGGCTGGCGCGGCATGAAGGCATCATCCCCGCGCTGGAATGTGCCCACGCCTTCGCCTACCTGCAGACGCTCGCACCCCAACTGCCGCCCGGCTCGATTATTCTGATCAACCTCTCCGGGCGCGGCGACAAAGATGTGCAGCATGTGGCACAGCTGATCAGCGAAGAGTCTGCAATAAGGGTATAATAGAATGGCAAAATGGTGCGGGGTTGGTTGAAAGATGGTGTGGCAGCTGCCCGGTTGCCCCTACTGCTCACCGGACTGAGCCTGCTCGGATTGGGTTTGGGGATACTGCTGTGGCTCGCGAGCCATTTTGCGCCCCTGCCCGAAGGCTTCCAACTGATGGGGCTTTCGCTTAAAGGGGTGCAGCCCACTCAGCTCACTCACTGGCTGGCGCAGCTGGACACCACGCTCAGCGAAATCCCCGTGCATTTGGAGCAAGCGCCGCATGTTCTTAGTCGGCTGCGCGATTGGGGGGTTCAGCTGGACATCCCGCGCACACGCCACGCCATCCTTCAGGCGTGGCACGCAGTACCTTTTTGGCAGCGTCTGACGGGGCGTGCCAGCGCCACCATCGAACCGCACTGGCAGCTGGAGCCGTTGCGCTTTCAGCAACAGCTGCAACGGTTTCGCTCGCTGGAGCGCGCACCCCAAGATGCACGGCTTCGCTATGAGCAGGGCACGATCGTGATGGTGCCGGAGCAGCTTGGTCGCCGCCTTTCGGAGGAGGGCTGCCGCGCCAACCTATTGAACGCGCTGGCAACCCTGCATCAACGCAGTAGTCCACCAGCTGAGGGGGACCATCGGGAGGCTCCTGCCGAACTGCGTCTGAACCTGGCGTTCGAACCGATTCGCCCGCGCATCACGGCGGAGCAGCTGCGGCTCATCGATGGGGAGTTGGCGTCCTACACCACGCGCTTTCCCGGTTATCAGGTGAACCGCAACCACAACATCCGCTTGGCGGCGAACGCGCTTAATGGGCGCATTCTGCTGCCCGGTGAGCGGCTTTCCTACAACGAGGCGGTTGGCAAGCGCACGCTGCAGCAGGGCTTTCGCCTCGCGCCCATTCTCATTCGCGGGCAGAAGCGGTTGGGTGTGGGCGGTGGCATCTGTCAAGTTTCCTCCACGCTGTTCAACGCGGCGCTGCTGGCAGATTTGAGGATTGTGCGCCGGCATAATCACTCGATTCCCGTGCCCTATGTGCCGCCCGGTCGGGACGCCACCGTGTCGGACACAGGGCTTGACCTGGTGATCGAGAACGACTCGCCCTTCCCGGTGGCGATTGTGACGGAGATAGGTCGCTCCTCTTTGACGGTGCGGGTGTTGGGCAAGGTGGTGCCGGGGCGGCGGGTGGTGCTGCAGACGCTTCGGTTGCGTTCTGGTGGGCGGCGGGTTGCGCTCTGGCGGCTGGTGTATGAAGCGGGTCGCCTCGTGCGACGCGAACACATTGCCACCAGCACCTACCATCCCCCACAGCAGACCTCACAGCAGGAACCCACCCGAAGCCTGACAGCTCCTGCCACATCGCCCACCCCCTCCATGCCATAATAGGGGTGTGAGTGGGATAAGCAAAGCGGTTGTGCCGATGGCAGGGCTGGGCACGCGCCTCTACCCTGTCAGCATCGTGCTGCCAAAGGGGTTGATGCCGTTTGTGTTGCCCGATGGACGCCTCACCACCGGGCTGCAACTCATCGCGAACGCCTTGCTGGACGCCGGCATCGAACAGATTGGGCTGGTGGTCTCACCCGAACAGGAAGCGGTCTACCGCCAGTTTTTGTCGGGCGATTCGGCGCGGTATGGTGCTGCCCTTCAGCGCAGGGCGGAGTTGCACGCAGCGTATGAGGCGTTGCAACGGCTCAACGCCTGCATCACCTTGATTGTGCAGCCGCAGCCCTACGGCTTTGGGCATGCCGTGTGGTGTGCGCGCGACTTTGCGCAGGGTGAACCCGTGCTGGTGATGCTGGGCGACCATATCCCGCTGGCGACGGGGTCGGTGTCGCCTGTGCAGCAGGCATTGGCGATGTATGAGCGGCTTCGGGCGCCGCTTTATGCGGTCTATCGGGTTCCGCTGCATGCGGTGGAGCGGTATGGGATTTTGCGGGGCGAGCCGACCGAGGAGGCACGGCTCTATCGGTTGCAGCAAGTGGTGGAGAAGCCCACGCAAGCGTTCGCCCAGCAGGCGTTGCGCACACCCGGCTTGCCCGAAGGCGAGTTCTTCACACACTTCGGCATCTACTGCATGCCCGCTGCCTTGTGGCGAGTCCAAGCGGAGATTGCCCGCGATTATCAGCCAGGCAGGGGCGAATGGTATCTGGTCGATGCGCAGCAGCGGCTACTGGAGCGGATGCCCGCCTATCTGCTGGAGGTGGAGGGCAAAATGCTCGATTTTGGCACGCCTACGGAGTATGCACTCGCTTTTCGCACGCTGATGGGACAGTAGGGGCGCACCGCCGTGCGCCCCCTACTCAATCACTCACCTTCAGCACGCTCAAGAAGGCTTCCTGCGGCACTTCCACTGTGCCGACCTGCTTCATGCGCTTTTTGCCTTCCTTCTGGCGTTCCAGCAGCTTGCGCTTGCGCGTGACATCGCCTCCGTAGCACTTGGCAATCACATTTTTGCGGAACGGCTTGATGACCTCCGACGCAATCACACGGGCGCCGATGGCGGCTTGGATGCGCACTTCGAACTGCTGGCGCGGCACGACCTCTTTTAGCTTTTCCACAAGGGCGCGGGCGCGGGGATAGGCGCGTTCGCGCGGCGCAATAAAACTGAGCGCGTCGACCGGCTCGCCGTTGAGCAAAATGTCGAGCTTGACCAGGTCCGCCTCGCGGTAGCCCGCCGGCTCGTAATCGAAAGAGGCGTAGCCGCGCGTGCGCGTCTTGAGCTGGTCATAGAAGTCGAGCAGGATTTCGCTCAGCGGCAGGCGATAGTAGAGGATGACGCGCTGGGGTGTGGGGTACTCCATTCGGATGAACTCGCCGCGTCGCCCCATGCAGAGTTCCATCACCGCGCCCACATACTCGGCAGGTACCATCACGGTTGCGTTCACGATAGGCTCCTCCACCCGCTCTATTTTGGCAGGGTCGGGCCAGCGCACCGGGTTGTCAATCTCCAGGATGCTGCCATCTTTGAGAACGACGCGATAGACCACGCTGGGCGCCGTGGCGATGAGTTCCAGCCCGAACTCGCGCTCCAGTCGCTCCTGCACAATCTCCATGTGGAGCAGACCGAGAAAGCCGCAGCGGAAACCGAAGCCGAGTGCGGCGCTGGTCTCCGGCTCATAGGTGATAGCGGCGTCGTTGAGGCTGAGCTTCTCCAGCGCGTCGCGCAGGTCGGGATACCGGTCGCCCTCCACGGGGTACAGCCCGCAAAAGACCATCGGCTTCACCCGTCGGAAGCCGGGCAAAGGCTCCTTTGCGGGGCGCTCCGCCGAGGTGATGGTGTCGCCCACCTGCGCGTCCTTGACCGATTTAATCCCCGCGGTGAGGTAGCCCACCTCCCCCGTATGGAGCTGCGCGGCGGGGCGCAATTCGGGTGTGAAGTAGCCCACCTGCGCTACCTCAAACTCCTTGCCTGTGGACATAAACCGAATGCGGTCGCCCGGCTTAACGCTGCCATCCACCACGCGCACATAGGCAACTACGCCCACATAGGGGTCATAGTGGGAGTCGTACACGAGGGCGCGCAGGGGCGCATGCGGGTCGCCTGATGGGGGCGGGATGCGCTGCACCACCGCTTCCAAAATCGCTTCGATGCCGATACCCTCCTTCGCGCTGGCGAGAATCACCTCCGAGGGGTCAATCAGCAGCGCGTGTTCCATCTCCTCCTTGACCCGCTCTGGGTCGGCAGCGGGCAGGTCAATCTTGTTAATCACGGGCACGATGGTCAGCCCTTGATTGTAGGCAAGGTTGGTATTGGCGATGGTCTGCGCCTCCACGCCTTGAGAGGCGTCCACCACCAGAATCGCACCCTCGCACGCCGCCAGACTGCGCGAGACCTCATAGGTGAAGTCCACATGTCCAGGCGTGTCGATAAGGTTCAGCTGATAGGTATGCCCATCGCGGGCGCGATAGGTCAGGCGCACGGCGGTCATCTTAATGGTGATGCCCCGCTCGCGCTCCAGCTCCATCGTGTCCAGCACCTGCTCGACGCTGGTGCCGGGCGGGATCGCGCCCGTGAACTCCATCAGCCGATCCGCCAGCGTGGACTTGCCATGATCGATATGTGCGATAATGCAGAAGTTCCGAATGAACTGCTGATTGCCCATATAGGGAAATTGTACCTGTTTCTACGAGCTGGCGCTGGTGTAGTGGCGCAGGGCGAAGCGCCAGAAGAGCCGACTCAGCACGAAAAAGGCGAACGCCCACGCCGCCGCAAACAGCAGAAACGCACCCGACGCCTTGCCCAGCAGGGCTTTCGCCGGGATCGTCGCCAGAAACGCCACCGGCAACACATAAGTAAACAGCCGACGCAACACCGCATCGAACACATCGGTCGGAAATCGCCCAATCTGCGCAAATACCTCCGACAACACCCACAGGTTCTCCACTCGCACCAGCCAGATGCTCAGCGTCATCATCATAAAGTGAAACGAGTAGAAAATCAGCCCACCCATCCCTATCATGCCCAGATAGAGCAGGATGTTCGCCCAAGGCGGCACATAGCCCAGCGACAGCAGCGCGTAGATGCCCAGCAGCACCGCCACCAGCAGCGAACCCAGCTGGTCCAGGTTCACCCGCCGCAGCGAGAGCCAAAACTGCGAATCGACGGGCTTGACCAGCACGAAATCGAGCGTGCCCTGCCGCACCATCGTCGGCAACTCCGATAGCCCGAAATAGAACAGCGTGGTGATGAGCGCATCGAGAAAGTAGAGCGTGGCAGCCAGCACCAACGCCTCCGGCTCCCTCCAGCCCGCTATCGCCTCAGTGTGCCGATAAATAATTTTGAGCGTCAGCAAGAAGAAGCCGAGCCAGAGCAGATTGAACAACACCTTCGCCCAGAAGTTGGCACGGAACTCCATCTCGCGCACCAAGCTGGTGCGTAGGAACATCCGATAGAGGTTGAGATAGAAGCGGAGCCGTTTCACATGCCCACCCCCGTATACTGTCGGATGCCCCGCCGCCACAGGAACCATCCGAGCAGGCTCGCCATCCCAATCCAGAAAAGCTGCCCCGCTAAGCTCAACCAGAGCGCTTCACCCCCCAACTTGCCCACCGCAATCTCCACGGGGACAGCCGTCGTGTAGCGGAACGGCATTACAAACGCCAACCCTTGCAACCAGCCCGGCATCAGCCCTATCGGCGCCACCCAGCCCGAAAGCAGCAGCATCGGCGCATAGTAAAGCGAGAAGACACTCTGCGCCTCCTGCAGCCAGAACGCCAAGCACGCCAGCGCAAACGCCATCAAAAACGACACCAGATGCCCCAGCAGCACACTCACCCAAAACCAAACCCCCAGATTCAAAGGCGACAGAGCGACCATACGCCCGTAATAGAGAACCGCCAACAACGCCACTGGCACAAACAGCACCATGCGCAACAGGCGCCACGAGATGTTGCGCGCAAACAGCATCCAGAACACGGGCACCGGGCGCAACAGCCACTGCGACAAAATCCCCTCTTTAATCTCCCACGCCAAATCCCACATCAGATGGCTGGTGATAAAGTTAGAGACGAGCGCCATCACCACATAGTAGCTGACCATCTCGCCGGGCTGGTAACCGCCCAACGCCGCACGCCCGTTGTAGGCAGAGAGCCATACCAGCGGCATCACCAAGCACTGCACCACATCGGTCAGCATCCAGATGAACGCGCTGGCACGGTAGGCAAGGCTATCCTCCATATAGATGCGCAACAGTGCCATCACTTTGGGCAGCAAGCGAAGCATCATACCGATTCTACCCGCTTGCATCGGGTACACTTGATGCGTGCGGAACAACGAGGTAGCGCATCTGCTTTATGAGTTAGCGGATTTATCGGATTATGTGGGCGATAGCCCGTTCAAATCGCGTGCCTATCGCCAAGCGGCGCGGTTGCTGGAGACGATGCAGACCCCTATCGAGACCCTCGCGGAACAGGGGCAGGAGGCATTAGAAGCGGTTCCGGGTATCGGCAAAGCGATTGCCGAAAAGATTCGTGCCTACTTGGAGACAGGCGTTATCCCGAAACATCAGCAGCTGCTTGCGCAGGTGCCGCCGGGCATTCTGGAGGTGATGGCGGTGCCGGGCATCGGTCCGAAAACGGCTCGCCTGCTGGCAGAGCATCTCGGTGTGCGCGATCTGGACAGCCTGCAGCGCGCGCTGGAAAGCCCGCGTGTGCTGCAACTGCCCGGCTTCGGCGAGCAGAAGCGGCAGCGGCTGCTCCATCTGCTGGATTTGGTGAAGAAGTCGCGGGTGCGTCGCCCGCTGTGGTCGGTGCTGTGGCTGGGACGCGAGCGACTGGAATGGCTCCGCCAGCTGCCCGGCGTGCGCAACGCACTGCTGGGCGGTTCGGTCAGGCGCATGCAGGAGACGGTCGGCGACCTCGATTACCTCGTGGCAACCGAACAGAACGACACCGTAATCGACGCCTTTCTGCGGATGCCGGGCGTCATCGAGGTCTATTCGCGTGGGGAGAACCGCGCTCAGGTTTTTCTCAGCGATGGCTTGCAGGTCGATCTCAAGTTAGTGCCACCCGATAGCTGGGGCGCGGGGATGCTCTATATCACAGGTTCCAAGGCGCATTCGATTCGGCTGCGTGAGCGTGCCATCGAGCGGGGACTGAAGCTTAATGAGTACGGCGTCTGGCGAGGCAGCGAGCGTATCGCCAGCCACACCGAAGAGGAGGTCTACGCCGCGTTGGGCTTGCCCTGGATCCCGCCCACCCTGCGCGAGGATCAAGGCGAAATCGAGGCGGCAGAGCGCGGCACATTGCCCACCCTTATCCAATTGGAGCAGGTGCGAGGCGACCTCCAGGTTCATTCCACATGGTCGGATGGACGCAGCACCATCGAGCAGCTGGTGCGAGTCGCCCAAGAACTCGGCTATGAGTACCTTGCCCTGACCGACCATATCGAAATGCTGGTCTGGCATGGGGAGTTGCGCGAAGTGTTTCGGCGACGCCAACGCGAAATCGAGCAACTGAATGAGCGGCTGGGTGGCAAGCCCTATCTGCTCAACGGGCTGGAGGTCAACATCGAAGCCGATGGGCAACTCAATGCGCCCGACGACCTGCTGCGGCACGCCGATATTGTGGTCGCAGGCGTGCATCATGCCCATGGGCAGCCCACCGATATAATGACCCGTCGCCTGATTCGCGCGTTGGAGCATCCCGCTGTGCAGATTCTGGCGCACCCGACAGGAAGACGGTTCGGCAAGCGAGAATCAAATGAAGCGGATTGGGAGCGTATTTTTATGCGTGCAGCCCAGATGGGGAAGGCGATCGAGGTGAACGGCTACTACACGCGGATGGATCCGCCCACGCCGCTGGTGCGCTTGCTGAACGAGAGCGGCGCACCCGTCGCGCTCAGCACCGACGCCCACACAGCCAGCGACCTGCGCTATATGGAGTTGGCAGTCGGGCTGGCGCAGCGTGGCTGGCTTCGCCCAGAGCGCATCCTCAACACGCGCCCCCTGCGGGAACTGCAGGCTTGGCTCCAACACCATCGGGAGGTCAGAGCATGATTGTTCGTGCCTTTGTGGACCGCATCGAAACGCTGGAGGGTGGGGATCGCATCGCCGTGCTGGTCATCCGCTGGCGAGAAGGCGATTACTTCACATGGCTTGTACCCTTGGATTGGCTGCCACCCGAAACGAAGGAAAGCGACTGGCTCGAAGTCACCTTCGAAATCGACACGGAGAGCAAAGCGCGCACCCAGCAAGCCATCGAGCAGGTGATGAAGGAGTTGAAATCGAGCGATGGGGTATAATCTGAGGCGATGGCGCGTCGTCAGGGGGCGGTTGCCGCACCCTGAAACCAGAGACTCTTCTGACCCCAGCAGGGGTCCCGAACGGTCCATAGGAGGGTTATGATGGTCAAACCGAGAATGTACGAGGCGATGGTTATCCTGCCGGGCAACACCGAGCAGGACACGGTGGACGCCCTGATCGAGCGGTTCCGAACCCTGCTCGAAACGCAGGGCGCAACGGTACACGAAGCACGCATCTGGGACAAACGCAAGTTTGCCTACGAAATCAAGCATGTGAACGAGGGCATCTACCTGCTCTTCCGCTTCGAGGGCTTGCCAGCAGCAGCCGAAGAGCTGCGGCGCGTGCTGGGCATCACCGAAGCGGTGCTGCGGTTCCGCATCTTCCGTCTGGAACCGGAGGAAGTAGCAGCGCTTGCCCAAAGATAGGGGGTCTATGATGAACTACAATCGTGTGATTATGGTCGGTCGCCTGACCCGCGATCCAGAGCTGCGCACCACACCGGATGGGGTCTCGTTGGTGCGCTGCCGCATCGCCGTTAATCGTCGCACAGGTGGCGAGGAAGTGGCGGACTTCTTCGACTTTGTGGCGTTCCGCCAGAACGCCGACTTCTTGGCGAACTATGCCACCAAAGGGCGGCTGGTGCTGATAGAGGGGCGCCTGCAAAGCCGTTCCTACACCGACCGCGAGGGTGTTCGCCGCACGGCATACGAGATAATGGCGGAGCGCGTGCGCCTGTTGGACCGCGCGCGTGAAGCCGAGCCTGAGATGCCTGTCCAAGCCGCTGTAGGCGCGCCCGGCGCGGCACCTGCCACCCCGCGCGCCACACCGCCTCCACCTGAACCCGAAATATCCGAGGATCTCGACCTCCCGGAGGAGTTTTTAGAGGAGGATTTCGAGGTGGAAGGCGATCCATTCGAGGAAATGCAGTGAGAAGCAAGGAGGTCAGCGATGGCAATTGAACCCCTGGAGCTGGAAAAGAAGGAACTGGATGACGAGCTGGAGCTTGGGGCGAAGATACGCCGCGTGCGACGCAAGCGCAAAACCTGCGCGTTCTGCTTAGAGAAGAAGCCTATCGATTACAAAGATGTGGCGCGCTTGCGCCGCTACATCTCGGAACGCGGCAAAATCTTGCCCCGCCGACAGACCGGCACATGCGCCAAGTGCCAGCGTCAACTGGCGCTCGCCATCAAGCGGGCGCGCGAACTGGCACTGCTCCCCTACATCGCCCAGTAAAACACAGGGATGACACACCCATTGGATGAGCAGGGACTGCTCCGTGCCTTAGACCCACACGGCATGATGGCGCTCACGCTCGATTTCCCCAAGCAGTGTGAGCGCGCGATGCAACTCGCGCTGGAGTGGACGCTGCCGCCGCTGCCTCGTGAGCCACGCCTTGTCGTCATCAGCGGCATGGGTGGCTCCGGCATCGGAGGCGACTACCTGCGTGTGCTGTTCGAAGCCGAGAGCCGCTTGCCCGCACTGGTCGTGCGCGACTATCACCTGCCCCGCTGCGTAGACGAGCATACACTGCTGTTCGCGGTGAGCTATTCAGGCAACACCGAGGAGACCCTCGCCTGCTATAGCACTGCACGCGAACGGAATGCCATGATAGTCGCCCTCTCCACTGGGGGCGAGCTGCAAGCACTTGCCCAGCGCGATGGCGTGCCGCATCTGCCCATCCCGGGTGGACAACCACCCCGCACCGCACTCGGCTACCTCTTCCTGCCGATGCTGGTGCTGTGCGAACGCTGGAATCTGCTGCCCGATATGGAGCCGGCACGCATCCGCACCCTGCAACGACTGGTGCAAGGGCGCGATGGCTGGAGCGTTCACATCGCCTACGACCAGAACCCCGCCAAGCAACTGGCGCAGGCTTTGCACGGTCGAATCCCGCTCCTCTATGGCTCGGGCGACTATCGCGCCATCGTCGCCACACGCTGGAAAGGGCAGATTAACGAGAACGCCAAACAACACGCCTTCGCCAACACCTTCCCCGAACTGAACCATAACGAGATTCTGGGCTGGGTAGGTGCAACCCAACAGGCAAGCAACTTCAGCGTGGTGGTGCTGCGCGACCCCGACGAGAGTCGCCAGACCCGCACGCGCGTCGAGGTCACCCGCAACTTGGTGGGCAACGCCGCCCAATGGCACGAGGTGTGGGCTGAAGGCGCCAGCCTGCTCGAACGCCTGCTTACACTCACCTATCTGGGCGATTTCGTCAGCCTCTATCTCGCCTACTTGAACCGAGTCGATCCCTACACTATCGACTATATCGACCTGCTCAAGGCGGAGCTGAAAAAGGTAGCCAAGAGCGAACCGTAGGGGCGTGGTTGCCGCACCCTGAGCGAAACGGAGGGCAGAAAGTATGGCAGCAGCACATCATGCATGTGGAGGCTTGTTGCTTTCGGAGACGCATACCGACGCGGTGATGTACACCTATCGCGTGAAACAGGTGTACCAAATCGCGCAGACGAAGTACCAGCACGCCATGCTGGTGGAGCTGGCAGGCTATGGCAAAACCCTCTTTCTGGACAATAAGATACAGTCGGCACTGCTGGACGAATATATGTTCCACGAGCCGATGGTGCAGCCGGGCATGGTGACCCACCCGAATCCCCAGCGTGTGCTGGTCGCCGGGGGCGGTGAGGGAGCCACCCTACGCGAGGTGCTGCGCCACAACACCGTCCAGCAAGCCGTGATGGTCGACATCGACGAGCAGCTGGTGCGCTATTGCGAGCAATATATGCCGGAGTGGCATCAGGGCGCCTTCAGCGACCCGCGCACAACGCTCCTCTTCGACGATGCCCGTCAGGTCATCGCCCGCTATCGCAATCAGTTCGATGTGGTCGTGTCGGATTTAACTGACCCGTTGGAGGCGGGACCATCGCAATATCTGTTCACGCGTGAGTTCTACCAGATGATTTACGACGCGCTGACCGATGAGGGCGTGTTGACCGTTCAGTCGGGTGCAGGCGACCCGCTCTATCCCTATCTGTATGGCTGCGTGGTGCGCACCCTGCAAGAGGTCTTCCCCATCGTACGCCCCTACTGGTCGTTCGTGGCATCGTTTATGCTTCCGTGGGGCTTCGTGCTGGCATCCAAAAAACATGACCCGCTTGGGCTAACCCCTGACGAGGTGGCACATCGGTTGGAGACGCGCGGCGTGCGCGGATTGCGCTACTATGATCCGCACACCCATTTCGCGCTATTCGCCATCCCTCCCTATTTGCGCGAGGTGATTCAGACGGCGCGCGTGCTGACCGATGCGGAACCGTTCGCGTGGGAGGCATAAGGAGTGGGCAGTGTGTGCCCAGAGAGTGGCTCTCATCCGCCTCTGTGTTGCCTGCCTCCTGACCGCCTCCCTCGGTTTCGCTTGGTCATGGGAATCCCCCCTCACCCCCGAAGGGGGTGGGAGGATTCTTCCGCAGGGCGAGCCGCTTACGCTACGAGCGCAATATACTCGCGCGGTGCGCCAGCCCGACGGCACACTCCTGCTGGAAGCGCGCGGCGCGGTGGAACTGCTTTATGGCACGCGCCGCCTGCGCACCGAAGCGTTGCAACTGGATACCGCGACCGCTTTGGTGCAGGGAGAAGCCCCTTTCGAACTCATCACGCCTGAAGGCTGGTTGCGCGGGCAGAGCCTGACCTACTTCTACGAGCAGCAGCGCGGACGCTTCCGCGCGGTTGAGGCGGTTCTCTATCCTCCGCGCCCACGCCGCACAGCGGACATGTTCACCCCCATAGGCGGGGAGGGTCTCTCTATCAGGCTGCGGGCGCAGGCGATGGAAGGCGACCTGCAGCGATTCGAGGCACAGAGCGTATGGGCAACCACCTGCGAGCGTGATTCACCCGATTTTGTGGTGGAGGCGGCGCGGGTGCGCTTGATTGGCGGGGCGCGACTACGCCTGTTCAACGCACGGCTACGCTGGAAGGGACGCACTTTGCTCAATGTTCCCGCGTTGACCCTCCGTCTGCGCGATCGACGCGAAACGCTGGAGCTGCCCAGCCCGACCTATCATCCCGATACGGGGCTTGGGGCACGCTACCAACTGGAGCTACCGCTCGGCGAACGCACGCTCTTTGCCCTGCACGGCGCCTTCTATCTGCGTGCAATACCTGAAACGCGCCTTGCCTTTGCAGCCGCCCTCACAGGCGACGCGCTCAGCCTGATCGAGCCGGAGCTAAACCAACGGCTCGAGTCGAACGCGCTCTATAACCTGCGTGTAAGCCCAGAGGGTGAGCGAATAGCCCTGCGTGAACGCGCCACCACGCTGCGTGTGGAACATGCTGCCGAAGTACGCCCACTGTTCGCCCGCGCGGCACGGCTGCGCGTCTCGCGCCCCGTCGAAGTGGCGATTAACTCGGCACTCGCTTTCGGTGAAAGAGCTGGGGGGTTAACCCTGCGTTTTGGCTCGATGCGTGAGCGATGGGACAATCAGCGCACACCCACCCTGCAGCGGTGGGCAGTGGAGACCGAATGGCTCCAACCCCTGACGCAACGCGAGTCGCTCGAAATCAGCCTGCACTTATGGGCAAGCCATCTGCACTACTCCAACGGGGACAAACTCAGCTGGTTGCGCCCTCAAATCGAGCTGCGCTATCAGCCCGACAAGCGTTTGGGTCTCATGCTCGGCTATGCCCTTGCGCGCACTTGGGGCAGCACACCCTTTCAAGCCGACCGCCTTCCCGTAAGGCAGGAGCTTGCACTGCGAGGCGAGGGATTGTGGGGCAATCTGCGTTGGGGCGTCTTACTCAAGTATGACCTTGAGCAAAGCGAGCTGTTCGATGTGCAGTTGTTCGCGGGCTGGCGCCAGCACTGCATCGAACCGTTTCTCTATTGGCGACGCTCGCCCGGCGTGCTGCTGTTCGGCGTGCGATTAGTCAGCCACTGATAAAGCATCGGCTGGATACCGTGCTGCTAATCTTCTGAATCCCAGCGGCTGGCGAACTCGCGGATGGTTTTCAATAACTCGATGAGCCGCTCCCCACGCGGGGTGAACTCATACTCAACGCGCGGAGGCACTTCGGGATAGACTTTGCGCCGAATCAGCCCGAATCGCTCCAGTTTGTGGACGCGCTCGTGCAGCACTTTGGCAGTCAAACCGGGCAGAAAACGCTCCAACTTGCCGGGGCGGTTAATGCCCTGCGCAATCGCATCCAAGATTGCCAGCGTCCACTTGCACTTCAGAATGTCAGTGAGGCACTCATAGACCTCCGCATGGGGGTGCCCGCGCATTTCACCCATGGTGATCTCCCTCATGATACAGATTTTCGCGTCTCAGGGCTTGATCAGGAATGCAAGCCCCGTGTAAGCCTCTTTGTACGAGGTTTTGAAGCACCCGTAGCGCATCCTCGCGTGTACGCACCCAGTAGGACAACGCATCCACAGGCTCGGTGGCAAAAAATATCCCTCGCACACCTACTGGCAGATTCACGGGTTCCTCCGGTACAAACACCTTCCCGTCAAATCGGACGCGCACCATCACCGGCATGTTTTCCATTATACCATTCGCCCTATGGAGATACCGCCTGCAGCAGCTCGCGGGCGTGCTGGAGGGCGGTTTCGGTCGGCTCGCCTGCGAGCATGCGCGCAATCTCGCGGACGCGCCGCTCACCTGAGAGCGGCGTCACGACCACATGGGTGGTCTCGCCTTCCGCCACCTTCTCGATGAGCAGGTGGTGATGGGCGCGGCTGGCAATCTGGGGCAGGTGCGTCACGCAGATAATCTGGAAGTGCTGGCTGAGCTGTGCCAGCTTCTCGCCAATGTAGTGGGCAGTGCGCCCCCCCAGCCCCACATCGATCTCGTCGAACACGAGGGTCGGCACAGGGGAGGCTGTGGCAAGCACCGTTTTGAGCGCGAGCATCAGGCGCGACAGCTCGCCGCCGGAGGCGATTTTGTGCAGCGGGCGCGGCGGCTCGCCCGGATTGGCACTGAACAGGAACTCCACCGCATCGATGCCCGTGCTGTCCATCGGCTTTGGGGTGCAATTCACGATGAACTGGGCGCGTTCCATCGCCAGCTCCTGCAGATGCTGCAGCACTTGGGCAGCGAACTGGGCAGCGCCTGCCCGGCGTCGTGCGCTGAGCTGCTCGCTAAGCGCGCGGGCATGGGCGCGTGTCGCTTCGAGAGCCTGCTCCAGCTCCTCGCGCCGCTCCGTCTGATGCTCCAGCGCGTGCAGTTTCGATTCTAACTCTTCCGCGTAGGCTAAGATGGCTTCGATGGTGTCGCCATATTTCCGCTTGAGCCGCCGAATCAGCTCCAGACGGGCAATCACCTCTTCCAGCCGTTCGGGATCATATTCGATGTTCTCGGCATAGTGGCGCAGGAGGCGCGCGCTCTCCTCCAGTTGGGCGACTGCACCTTCGAGGGGTTCCTGCCAGTCGGCAACTGATGGGTCGATGCGGATAATGTCTTGCAGGTGGCGTGCAGCTTCAGCCGCGCGGTCATAGGCTCCCCCCTCCCCCATCAGGCACTCATAGGCGGCGTGCGCCAGCGTAAGGAGCCTTTCGGCGTGGGTCAATCGGCGCTCCTCGGTCAGCAGGCTCTCCTCCTCGCCCGGTTGCAGGTGCGCTTTCTGGATTTCCTCGCGCTGGAAGCGGTAGAGGTCTATCATCTGCTCGCGTTCGCGCTCGCGCTCCACCAGCGATTTCAGTTCGCTTTCGAGCTGGTGGAGCTGGCGGAGCGTCTCACGCACTTCAGCACGCAGCTGTAGCGTCACCTCACCCAGCCAGCGATCCAGAAAATCGAGGTGGCTGCCGGGCTTCAGCAGCAATTGATGCTCGTGCTGACCGTGCAGGTCGACCAGCAGGTCGCCGATGGCTTTGAGTGTGCCAAGCGGCACAGGTTGGGCATTCACCCGCGCGATGGAGCGTCCGCTTGCCTGCACCTCGCGTGCGAGATAGAGCAAGCCATCCTCTGGCTCGATGCCCAGCGTGTTGAGCGTGGCGTGCAGCTCTGGTTCATCAGGGAGCTGGAAGATGGCGCTGACACGCAAGCGTTCCGCCCCTGTGCGGATCAGGGTCGCATCGGCGCGCTCACCCAGCACCAGATTAAGCGCACTGATCAGGATCGACTTGCCCGCGCCCGTCTCACCCGTCAGCACATTAAAGCCCGGCGCAAAGACGATATCCGCCCGCTCAATAATCGCCAGATTCTCGATGTGCAGCTCGTGCAGCATCGTGAAAGAGTCTACCTTCGAGCAAGTTTGCGCCTGCTTGATTTCTGGTTGAAGTTAGCAATCCTCACAGAGGTTGCGCAGCCGATTTACCCAGTCCGCAAAGTGTTTGCATTGCTGCAGCATTGCTGGTAGCCCAATCTGCTTGGCGATGCTAATTCCATCGACGGTCTTTTTATAGCCTGCGCAAGCATTTCGGATACGATGTGAGGGAGGGGTGTTTTCGTTAATATCTTCCGGCTTCCGACTGCGAAGCCTTTTAAGGGCAGAGCAGTTTGCGTTGCCTCGCGATGACAGGTATTTAATGAGAATATTAATATCGCTGAATAACAAAGCTTCAAACTCGTGAAGTGAGAGATAGGGCAAGAAACGCGCGTTGTTGATATCCTGCGCGAAGGCATTTTCTAAGTGCTGAACTTTCTGCAGTGCATTCCAGTGTGGGTTAAGCTGATTTTTACCAGGAAAATCATTTGGCAGTCCATAATAGTCCAGCATGGTCGTCACGGCGCATGCACTGGTATCAGCTAACAGGTTCAGCACTTCGCTACGAATTTTGGTGTATGTGCTGACACCGCCCTTATAGCTCTGTCCCGAATGGGCGCGCCTCGTTTCGAGAATAATAGGTTGCAAATCGCACTGCTCTCGTGGGAACTCCGCTTGAAGGACATCCGAAACGAATCGTTCCTCCGTCTGCCCTTCAACCAGAATGTAGATGCGTTTCATCGAGGTGGGCGACCCCCTATCAGGTTTTTCTCCCACAGTTCGCCGATGGTATAGTCTTTTAGCCAAGCCTCTAATCGCTCAGGCGAGAGGCGTCGGAACTCGCTACCGTTGCCGTGTCGCTCAACAACGATGATCTCGCTCGGTTCAAACTGATTCAGCAGTAAGGGTGACTGAGTAGAGATAATGAGTTGTGTATGTTGGGATGCGGCTCGCATTAATTCGCTCACGACCGTAATGGCAAACGGATGAAGCCCCAGCTCTGGCTCGTCGATAAGGATAGTGGAGGGTCGCCATTCAGGAGGCTGTATCAGGAGAGTACAGAGACAGATGTAGCGGAGGGTGCCATCTGATAGCGCATCTGCGCCAAACACAACCTCCGAACCGCTGGCTCGCCAGCGCAGCAGAATCCGATCCCCTGTCAAGGGCTCCAGCACAAAATCATGTAAAAAAGGTGCATTAAGGCGCACCACTTCCAGCAAGTGTGCATATTGCTCGGCATACTCCTCGCGCATCCGATAGAGCATCGCTGCTAAATTCCTCGCGTCATGGTGGAGTTGGATGTTATCATGAAGGTAGCCACGCTGTTTCACGGGAGCCGATGGCGAGGTGTCATGGAAATGGTACACCCGATACGATCGGAGGCAATCGCGTACATAGCGAGCGATCCCGTAATCGGTTGGATTTTCAAACGCCGATTCGAGCTGCGAAAGCGCGCTCTCGAGTCGAACACGCCCTGCCTGTGTATAAGGACGGGGAAAAAACTGGCGATCATGGAACTCGACGAACTCCTCGTCGATAATCAGGATATCTCCGGCAGCCGGGATTAAACGGCACTTATAGCCATTGGCAAGTTGTTCTGAACGCTGAAAGCGGATGTGAATTTCTATCTGCTGGGTATGCTTCCTACCGTAGTGTAGGAGCGCATCGGCACCTCCTGAACGCGCCACAAAGGTTTGTAAAGAGCCATCGGCAAGTGCCTGAAGGAGTTCAAACAGGCGCAGCAGATTCGACTTGCCTGCACCGTTGGAGCCTATCAGCACATTGAGGCGGTCAAACGATATTTCCGCCTCCTTGAGAGAGAGGAAACCCGCCACTCGCAGCGACTCTATCTGCATCTACGCCTACCCCTTTAGCAAGTATACCCTGAGCGCAGCTGCACGCCCCCAACAATCCATGGGTTTGAGGCTGCACAAGGTGCAACACCAACTGCTCGAGCCAGGTTCACCCATCGCCCCCCTCCGTAGGTTCCCCCCACCGCGTGAGGGGAACCGTGCATGGGTTTGGTTCGCCCTGCCTGCATGGGGAACCTACAGAAAGGGGGTGTCGAATGCCCGCGTTTTGGTGAAGTTTGGCTGGACGGGTGATGATGATGCCTACCAACCCGATGACCGTTGAGGAGCTAAGGTAAAATAGCCTTCGGTCTCGTCTATCCAAGTGGGAGGATAGGGGGCACTATGGACTATGTGGGATGATAGAGGGCACTATGGACTATGATGTGATTGTGGTGGGGACCGGTCATGCGGGTTGTGAGGCGGCTTTGGCAGCGGCACGGATGGGCTGCCGCACGCTTGCCATCACGCTCAACCTTGAACGCACCGCCCATATGCCCTGCAACTGCTCCATCGGCGGACCGGCGAAGGGGCATCTGGTGCGCGAGATCGACGCGCTCGGCGGGCAGATGGGCATCAACATCGACCTGACCCTCACCCATATCCGCTTTGTGGGCACGGGCAAGGGACCCGCCGTGCGCACCCTGCGCGCCCATGCCGATAAGTCGCTCTACCCCGCCCACATGCTCGCCACTCTCAAAGCGCAACCGGGACTGGAACTGCAGGAGGGAGCGGTCGAGGAGCTGCTGGTGCGCGACGGCATCTGTTGCGGCATCCGCACCGCATCCGGCTTGGAGATAACGGCGCGCGCTGTGGTGCTGACCACCGGCACCTTCCTGAACGGACTGTGCCATATCGGGGAGAGGAAGATTCAGGCGGCACGCTTTGGCGACCCGCCTGCCACCGGCTTAACCGCTGCGCTGAAGCGGCTCGGCTTCCGCATCGGGCGGTTCAAGACCGGCACCACCCCACGCATCGATAAGCGGAGTGTCGACCTGTCGCGCTTGGACGAGGTGCCTTCCGAGCCGTGCCCACCCTTCTCCTATCTGCATGACCGACTGGAACCGCCGCGTCCGCTGCTTCCATGCTGGCAGACCTTCACCAACGAGCGCACGCACGCGGTAATTCGCGCCAACCTGCACCGCTCCGCAATGTATGGCGGGCATATCGTCGGTATCGGACCGCGCTATTGCCCCAGTATCGAAGACAAAATCGTGCGCTTCCCCGATAAAGACCGCCATCCCGTCTTCCTGGAACAGGAATACTGGGACCGGGATGACCTCTATGTGCAGGGCATGTCCACCAGCCTACCCGAAGAGGTGCAACTGGAGTTTCTGCGCACGCTGCCGGGGCTGGAGGAGGTCGTGATGCTGCGCCCGGGCTATGCAGTGGAATACGACATGGTCTATCCCGACCAGCTCTATCCGACGCTGATGACCCGCGCCGTGCGGGGGCTGTTCCTGGCGGGGCAGATTAACGGCACCTCAGGCTATGAGGAGGCAGCAGCGCAGGGGCTGGCGGCGGGCATCAACGCCGCGCTCTATGTGCAGAATCGGGAGCCGTTGGTGCTGGATCGCGGCAGCAGCTATATCGGCGTGCTAATCGATGACCTGGTGACCAAAGGGGTGGAGGACCCCTATCGCATGCTCACGGGGCGCGCCGAGCATCGCCTCCACCTCCGCCACGATAACGCCGACGAACGCCTGACCCCCATCGGACGCCAAATCGGGTTGGTGGACGAGGTACGATGGCAGCGATTTCAGGCGCGTCAAGCGCAAATCGAAGCGGAACTGGCGCGGCTCGAACGCATCGAGATAAGCGGCAAGCATAACGCCCAACTGGTCGCGCTGGGGGGCACACCTGTGAACACCCGGCTCACAGCGCGCGAGTACCTGCGTCGCCCTGAAGCCACCTATGCGATGCTGGCGCAGCTGTTCCCGCCCGATGTGCCCGTGCCACCTGAGATTGCCGAAGCGGTCGAAATCCGCGTCAAATACGAGGTCTATCTGCGCAAGCAGCACCAGCAGATTGAGCAGATGCGCAAAATGGAGGAGTGGCTCATCCCCGCCGATCTAAACTATGAGGCGTTGAGCGCGCTCTCGCGCGAGTCGCGGGAGAAGCTGATGCGGGTGCGCCCACGCACGCTGGGTCAGGCAGCGCGGATTCCGGGCGTGCGCCCCGCCGATATCGCCTGCCTAATGGTCTACCTCACCAACCGCCCTCGCAACGGTTCGCCAAGTCAAGCAGACACAACTTAAGGGGACGGCGCACGGGAGCGGGTAATTGCCACGCCTGCCATCTCGACGATGGTGCCCGTGGGGGGCAAACGCTTCGCCACGCGCACATGCACCCGCTGCACAGGCGGGAACCGCTCCAGAATCGCTTGGGCGAACCGCTCGGCAAGGGTCTCCATCAGGCGCACCGACCGCTCCGAGCCTATCTGCTGCACCAGTCGCGCCACAGCGCCATAATCCACTGTCTGCTCCAGCTGATCGGTGTGCCCTGCAAGCGAAAGGTCCAATTCCAGCACCAAATCCACCCGATACCGATGCCCTATCTGCTGCTCGGCATCGGGCACGCCATGATAACCGTAGAACTCTATCCCCTCAATAAACAGCTGGTCCACAACCCGATTGTACCCGCTGACACAGGAGAGGGGGCTGTGGTGCGGAATCAAAAGGGTTGTGATGAAGGCGGTGGTGATGGCAGGGGGCGAAGGCTCACGGCTGCGACCCATCACAGCGAACCATCCCAAGCCGTTGGTGCCGGTTTGTAATCGCCCGATTATGGAGCATATCCTATTGCTGCTGCGCGCGCAGGGCATCACGCAGGTGGTTGCCACCCTGCACTACCTGGCGGACGCCATTCAGGGCTATTTCGGGGATGGCAGCGAGTGGGACATCACGCTGACTTACTCGGTGGAGGATACCCCGCTGGGTACGGCGGGCAGCGTGAAGCAGGCGGAGTCGCTCCTGCACGATGACACCTTCTTGATTATCAGTGGTGATGCCCTAACCGATGTGCGCCTGCAGCCCGCGCTGGAGTTCCACCGAGAACGGGGCGCGCTCGCCACGCTGATATTGGCGCGTGTGCCCAACCCGCTGGAGTTCGGTGTGGTCATCACCGATGAGACGGGACGCATCACCCGCTTCCTGGAGAAGCCCTCGTGGGGCGAGGTGTTCTCCGATACGGTCAACACAGGCATGTATATCCTGGAGCCGGCAATTTTCGACTATATGGAGCCGGGCAAGCCCTATGATTTCAGCCAAGATTTGTTCCCGATGTTGCTGCGCGAGGGCAAGCCCCTCTATGGCTATGTGATGGGCGAATATTGGAGCGACATCGGCTCGCTCCAGCAGTATCGCGATGCGAATCACGATTTGCTCACCCGCAAGGTCAGCCTGCCTCTACCGGGCGTGGAGCAGATGCCGGGGGCTTGGATCGGCACGGGCACGACGATTGAACCAGGGGCGCAGATTGTGCCGCCTGTCTGCATCGGGCATCATGGGCGCATTCGGAGCGGCGCAACCGTCGGTCCCTTCACCATCATGGGCGATAACTGCATCGTGGAGCCTGACGCTATCGTGACCCACAGCATCATCTGGGACGGGGCTTATATCGGCAGGGGCAGCCACTTGCAGGGCGCCATCGTGGGTACAGGCGTCACCATTAAAGAGCATGTGGAGGTTCAAGAGGACGCCGTGATTGCCGACCGCTGCCATATCGAGCGCGATAGCGTGATTCGCACGCGCGTCAAGCTCTGGCCCGACAAATATATCGAGCGTGGCTCGACCGTGACGATGAGTTTGGTTTGGGGGGCGCGATGGCGTGGCGCGCTCTTCCGCGAACTGGGTATCGAGGGGCTGTCCAATATCGAGATGACGCCCGATTTGGCGACGAAGTTGGGCGCAGCATATGGCTCCTCCCTCACACGGGGAAGCACGGTGGTGGTGGCGCGCGACCCATTTCGTGCCTCCCGCATGATTAAACGGGCATTTATCGCGGGGGTGCTGTCTACCGGTGTCGATGTGCTGGATTTGCGGGCGATGCCGTTGCCCATCACGCGCTTTACTATCCGCACCGCAGGGGCAGCAGGGGGCGTGAATATCCGCATGGCGCCACACAACAGCCGCATAACCCTGATGGAGTTTCTCGATCGGCGTGGTGCCTATCTGGCGCGTCGCCACGAACGCAAGATAGAGCATCTCTTCTTCCGCGAGGATTTCACGCGCAGCGACCCCGATATGGTGGGCACCATCCACTTCGCTTCGCGCGCAATTGAGCAGTATCAGGATCAGTTTTTCCAGCTCCTTCGTCTGCCGTTGGGCGGGCAACGGCTGCGCATCGTGGCGGACTTTGCCTTCAGCCGTGTCGCCGCCATCTATCCCACCATTCTGGGGCAGCTGGGCTATGAGGTTATCTCCCTGAACGCCTATCCTGACCCGTCGCGCGCACCCCGCACGCCGGACGAGCATCGCACATTCCTGAACAATCTGGCGCAGATTGTCCAAGCGTTGCAAGCCGATTGCGGCGTTTTGATGGAGCATGAGGGTGAGCGACTGACCGTGATTGATGAGCGTGGACGCACGATAGAGGGCGCGCAGTTGCTGGCGGTGTTTGCTCGCCTCATGGCGCAAGTGCATCGTAGCGGGCTGATGGTGGTGCCAGTGCATGCGCCCTCCGTGATCGAGCCGTTGGTGGAGCCGCTGGGCGCTCAGGTGCTGCGCACGCGCACCGATGTGCGCTCGCTGATGGCAGCAGCGGTGGAGCATGAGGCGGAGCTGCTGCTCGCAGGCGATTTGCGTGGCGGCTTCATCTTCCCTGCGTTCCATCCGGGCTTCGATGCGATGTTCGCTTGTGTTCGGTTGCTGGAGAGCGCGCAGCAGACAGGTTTGAGCCTTGCCGAGGTGGTGGAGCAGATACCGCCTTTTGTGCTGCGTCATCAGAGTCTGCCATGCCCGTGGGAGCAGAAGGGGCGCGTGATGCGCCAAATGGCGCAACGGGTGCAGGGGCGTGTGGAGACCCTTGATGGGCTAAAAGTTCACACCCCGCACGGCTGGGCGCTGATATTGCCCGATGCGTCCGAGTCGCTCATCCACCTCTATGTGGAGGCGGGTTCAGAAGCCGATGCCCAGCGCCTGCTGGAGCAGTACGCTGGGCTGATTACCGAGACGCTGGCTCAATAGCGCGGGTCGTGATGGAAATGGTGGTGGGTGGTCAACCAGCGGATGGTGCCGCTGCGTGAACGCATCACGACCGAGTGGGTGATGGCGCCCCAGCCCGTGTAGCGTACGCCTCCGAGCAGGTTGCCCCCCGTGATACCCGTCGCCACGAACACCACATTGCCCCAAGCGAGGTCTTCAAGGGTCAGCACCCGATCGACATCATCGGTGCCGAGCAGTTGGCGGGCGCGCTCGCGCTCCTGCTCGTTGCGGAACACCAGGCGCGCCTGCATCTCGCCACCCATACAGAGCGCGGCAGCAGCCGATAGCACGCCTTCGGGCGCACCCCCGATGCCCATCAGCACATCGATCTCGCCGTTGGGGTCCAGCGCCTCCAACGCCAGCGATAGGTCGCCATCCGACACCAGTCGGATTCGCGCCCCAGCCGAGCGGATTTCGCGAATCAGCTGCTCATGGCGTGGGCGATCCAGCATGCCAACCGTGAGGTCCTGAATCTCTTTGCCCAGGCTTTTGGCGATGACCTTCAGGTTCATGCGGGGGGGCAGTGTGATGTCGACGGCGCCTTTGGCAGCGGGACCGACCACCAGTTTATCCATGTAGATGTCGGGTGCGTGCAGCAGGCGTCCCTCCCCTTCGATGGCAGCCGCGACGACACTGATAGCGCCTGGCATGCCGTTCGCCACCAGGTTGGTGCCTTCCACGGGGTCTACGGCGATTTGCACGCGGTAGCCGTTGCCGGTGCCCAGCTCCTCGCCGATGTAGAGCATTGGCGCCTCATCGCGCTCACCTTCACCGATGACGACCACCCCGCGCATGTCGATATCGGACAGGGCGCGTCGCATCGCTTCGCACGCCGCCTGATCCACGGCGTGGCGGTCGCCTTTGCCCACCCAGCGTCCCGCGCTGAGTGCAGCGGCTTCGGTCGCTCGCACGAAGTCCATTCCGAGATTGCGGTCCATAGCCATCTTCACCTCCTCGCATCGTTGCGTTGTTTAGCTCAGTCAGACTGGTCAGACATGTCGGACCGGGCTTCATCGCTTGGGTCGGAACTGCGGTTTAGGCAGGTCTTCGGGTGGTTCGGGTTTGCGCTCCCGTCGCGGTTCGCCTTGAGGTGGGCGTGGAGGTGCTGGGCGTGGCGGTCGCGGCGCGAGTGGCGTTCCCCCTGCGGGGCGCGCTGTCGCCTCGCCACTGGAGCGCAGCGTCTCCAGCGTCTGCTCCAGCCCGCGTGCGGTCAGGTTCACGCGCCCCAGGCTGTCGATCTCCTTCACCCGCACGCGCAGCAGGTCGCCCACCTTGACCACCTCATCGGGGCGACTGATGCGCCGATCGGTCAGATCGCGCAGTTCGACCAATCCCTCCTTGCCGGGCAGCACCTCCACGAAGGCGCCGCGCGACATGAGCCGTGTCACGCGCCCCACATAGACCTCGCCCACCGCCACCTCTTTGGTCAGCGATTCGATCATCTGGCGGGCACGCTCTCCCGATTCGCCATCGGGCGCCGCGATGAACACCTTGCCCGTTTGCTCAATCTGAATCTGCGCTCCTGTTTCCGCAATAATCTTCTTGATGGTGCGTCCGCCCGGACCGATGACATCGCCAATCTTGTCGGGGCTGATTTCCATCACGAAGATGCGCGGGGCACGCGGCGAGACCTCAGGACGCGGCGCCGGGATGACCTCCAACATCTTTTGTAGGATGAAGAGTCGCGCCTCACGCGCACGCTGAAGCGTCTCGGCGATGATGTGGCGTGGCAAGCCCGGTATCTTGAGGTCCAACTGGATGGCGGTGATACCCTGCTCCGTGCCTGCCACCTTGAAGTCCATATCACCACAAGCGTCCTCCATGCCCTGAATATCGGTCAGCAGCGCATAGCGGTCCTCGCTTTCGAACACCAGTCCGGTCGCGATGCCCGCAACGGGTGCTTTGATGGGCACCCCGGCATCCATCAGCGCGAGTGTGCTGCCGCAGACGCTTGCCATCGAGGTGGAGCCGTTCGATTCCAGCACCTCCGAATAGAGCAGGATGGCATAGGGGAATTCCTCTTCGGGCGGGATCATACGCATGAGGGCGCGTTCCGCCAGCATGCCATGCCCAATCTCACGCCGACCGGGACCGCGCATCGGGCGCACTTCACCCACGCTGAACGGCGGGAAGTTGTAGAAGTGCATATAGCGCTTGGTTTCTTCGGCGGTCAGAGCGTCCAGAATCTGGGCTTCGTGGAGGGCGCCCAGCGTGCAGGTGGTCAGCACCTGCGTTTGACCTCGCTGGAAGAGACCGCTGCCGTGCGTGCGTGGCAGGATGCCGACGGCGCAGCGGATTTCGCGAATCTCGTGGGGGGCGCGCCCATCGGGACGGATGCCCTCCGCTAAAATCATGTGGCGTACCTGCTCTTTTATCACCTCGTCGACTGCCATAGCGAGTTCCAGTTCGCGTCCCTCGTAGGGCGGAGGCGAGTCGGGGTCGGCAGGTGTATTCATCTGCACCACGATTTCCTCTTTGAGTTGTTGCAAGCCGGCTTCGCGTGCCACCTTGTCGGGGTTCAGAATCGCCTCGCGCAGGCTTGCGCCCGCAAAATCGCGGACCGCCTGCTTCAGCTCGGAGCTAACCAGATAGAGGGGCACCTCCGCCTTCGGCTCGCCCACCTGCTGACGCAACGCCTCTATCAGCGCAATCACCTTCTGGTTCTCCTGATGGGCGAGGTCGATGGCTTGCATCATCAACTCTTCGGGTATCTGGTCGGCGTCGGCTTCGATCATCATTACATGGTCGGGTCGGCTGGCGACCACCAGCTCCAAAGTGGATTGCTCGCTCTGCTCATTGGTGGGGTTGAGAATCAGCTCGCCGTCGATGCAACCGACTCGCACCGCGCCCAGCGGACCGTTCCATGGGATGGGCGAGATGGTCAGCGCCGCGGATGCGCCGATAAGCCCCAGCACCGCCGGCGGATGATCAAAGTCCACGGAAAGGGGCAACACAATCACCTGTACCTCGTTGCGCATCCCTTTCGGGAAGAGCGGGCGGATAGCGCGGTCTACCAGTCTGCCTTGCACGATCGATTCATCCGAGGGTCGCCCGCCGCGCTTGACGAACCCACCCGGGATTTTGCCCACGGCATACTTGCGCTCCTCGAAGTCGACCACCAACGGGAAGAAATCGATATCGGTGCGTGCATGGGCGCTCATGGTGGCGGTGACCAGCACCACCGTATCACCGTAGCGTACTACCACGCTGCTGGTCGCTTGGCGCGCCAATAGCCCCGTCTCCAACGAGAGCGTGCGTCCGCCAATCTCGGCGGATACAAAACCATATTTGTCCATTCAGTTCGACCTCCCTCTCAGTATTGCGCACGCAGCCCCAGTTTCTCCACGAGGGCGCGGTAGCGCTGGATGTCCTGCTTCGCCAGGTAGTTGAGCAGCTGGCGTCGCTGATTGACCAGCATCACCAACCCACGCCGCGAGTGGAAATCCTTGCGGTGCTTCTTCAGATGCTCGGTCAAATAGTTGATTCGCGCGGTCAAAAGCGCAACCTGTACTTCGGGCGAACCGGTGTCGCCCTCGTGACGCCGATACTCCATGATAATCTGCTGCTTCTCCTCTGGTGTAAGCGGCATAGTTCCGATACCTCCGTCTTGTCATTTGGTTTTCCTCAGCGTATCGGAGGGGTACACTGCCGCTTTGGGGAGAGGCTCGCAGAAAAGCCCCTGCACAAAACGACAGCGTAGCCGCCCTCCGATACGCACTAAGAGTATACCCGTTTCGGCAACGGCTGAATCAAGGGGGATGGAGCGGGCGTTCAATAAAATACGGTCAGGATATCGAAGCTCCAGCGACGCGTGGTTGCTGACCAGGAGAGTGCCAGTTCACGAAAGCCCAGCCGATAGGCGATGGTGTAAGTCTGGTCGCGCAGGAGCGAATTGCCAAATTGTTGCCAGGTGATGCCGGTGCCCACACGCCAGAGACCACTCAGTCGCCACGAGAGGTCGCCTATCAGGCTGGTGGCGTTCCGATCCAGCGAACGGCTGAGGTAGGCGGTGGCAAACAGGTGGTTGCCCGCTGCCCAGTTGAGACTGCTGGACAGGCGATGCTGCCCCAACATGTTCGTGCCGAGTGGGTCTTGGGTGTAGTCATAGGTGAGGGTGATGGCGCCCTGATGACCCAGCGCGCGGGAGATTCCCAGCGAGCCAAGCAGTTCCCAGCCAGCGTTAGGTAGCCTACCCATAAATCGTCCGACCGTGAGACCGCCTGTGAGCGTGGTGCGGCTATCGAGCGACAGGGGCACCAGGGTCCAGCGCATGCGCAGCCCCACGCCTTCGCGCCGCACTGTGTCGCCATTTGCCAAAATGGTGCGCGAGCGACTGAGATTCAACGAGACGCTCTGGCGTAGGGGCCAGCCAGCCACCTTGCGTGGCGTGCTTTCCAGATAGAGGTCGGTGCGCAAGGTGCGCGCGCTGCTCCCCTCCCAGAAGGTGCTGCCCGATAGGGTCAACCCGGCGGAGTAGTGGCGCGCTTGGTGAGCCAGTTGGGCGGAGGCGAACAGCCCCTGGTGCGCGGGCGAGTCGAGCCAGAGGTAGAGTCGGGTGGTGCTGGTGAGCGGCTGATGATGGCGCCAACTCACACTCCAATCGCTTCGGGTCAAGCTGGCAAGGGTGAAGCTGCCCTTCCCCAACCCGAAGCGATACTCATGTTCCAGGTCGAGAAACAGCCCACGCGCCGTGCTGATGCCACGCCCGCCGCGCTGCGCCGTGCGCAACCGCAACGCTCCCACCTGATTGGGCTTCAGTGCATAGTAATACGGCAGGTCGAGGTAGAGTTGCCCACTCTGCACACCGATCAGGGTGTCGCTGCCCAGCCCGCCACCCCATAGGCTGTGTGAATAGAGAGGTAGGCTCATCACGCGCACCGCACCGATATAGAAATCGGCGCGATGGAACTGGATACGCTCACCCGGGTAGAACCAAATCTGCTCCGCCTTGATGACCATCTCCGATTGCGAGATGTCCGCGAACTGGAACAGCGTCGGGGGCACTGGCTCCTGAATCGGCGTGGCTTGGGCGCCCTGCAGTCGCATCACCTGCCACCGTCCGTCGCGCTCCGCCACACCGTAGCCCTCACCGATGCGTAGTTGAAAGGATAGCTCCTCGAAGTCCATCGTGGCGGGTCCGTAGTGGAGCGTGGTGTTGCGCGCTTTCACGAGCAGCTCATCCACCAGCAGCTGGAGGTCATCCGCTTCGATGCGCACGAAGCCGTATTGCACGGCAGCGCCTCGCTCTTTGCCGCTGGCGGCAATCACACGCTGCTCATGCGCGTAGGCGAGGTAGTGGCGAGCCGTGACCTGCACATAGTCGGTGGCGTTTCGCAGTTCGCTGGCGTCGCGCACCATCAGCACCTGGGCTTGTCCCACCAGCCCCTGCCCCAACACGGTGGCGGTGATGAGGGCGACGCCGGGCAGCTGGCTGGCGATAAGCGTGGCGCGTGCTACCCCCCCTTCTGTTGGCACAATCCCTTCGCGCAGGGTGCCCAAGGTCGTGCTGAAAGCGACCTGCGTGCCGTCAGGCACTGGCTTGCCCTGTGCCGTGCGCACCTCGGCTGTGAGCGTGACGGAGGAAGCGCCATCCGCAACCACAGCGGTGGGATAGACCATCAGGCGAATGGTGCCCGACCCACCATAAGCCAACAGGCAGAGCGTCATGAGACACCCTGCGGCTGTTAGCCGTGCAAACGAGGAAGAGAGCGCAACCCTCATGCATCAGAATTGAATCAAGCGGATGCCAACGAGAATGAGCAGCCCAAAGAGGGAGAAAGCGGTGCGCTCCTGCCGGCGGGTGGAGGGCTTCTGCGCTTTCGGCTGCTCGGCGGGAGCAGAAGGGGTGAGGCGTTCGCGCACAGCCGCTCCCACTTTTTGCGCCACATCGGCTATCGCCGCGATATAGGCGGTGTTCGGGTCATCCGAGGTGGCGCGTCCCTGACCCGTCTCAGCCAGCGAAACCACGACCGTGCTATCCGACACCTGCACCAGGTCCATGCTCACGGTAATGGTGGCACGCTTCGTGTTCGCATCGTAAGAGAATTCAGCGATACTGCCTGCCAGCGCGTAGTCCACATCCAGAATCTGTCCGATACGGGCGGAACGCCATGTGCCATCTGCCTCCTTCACATTGAAAGGCGGGGTCAGGCGGTCGCGGCGGAGGCGGTTCTCGTCCAGCGCACGACGCACCGACGGGTTCGTCTCCTTAAAGCGCACCACATAAAGCCCGGGAATATCTTTGAGTTGCGCATACAGGGCGTTCGTCAGCTCGGTGTTGAGATTAAAATCTTGGGGTGCTTGCACGCCACTGCCTATTTCGAAGGGGAAAATGACCAGCTCGCGCATCTCCTGACTGGCGGCGAGCGCCATCAACCCACTCAGCAACACTCCCAGAAGTGCCGTCCTTTTCACCGAGTGTTCCTCCTCATTTTGGGGTGGGGGGCAGCCGAATTAGCTGCCCCTTGAAAGTTCAGCGTGTGATGAGCAACGGTCGCACGGCGCGTGCCACCTGTCCTTCCGAGTCGCGCGCTTCGATCTGCACCCGATAGGTGCCGGGTGGCACGGTGCGTCCTTCGTTATCGCGCAGGTTCCACACGACGGTGTTCACCCCGCGGGTGGCGGCGCGTCCGCGCTGCAGGTTGGCAATCACGCGCCCATCGGCGCCCAGAATCGTCACCTCGGTCTGGGCATCCTGCGCCAGCACATAGGAGATGGAGACGCTGTTGGCGCCGCGTCCCGCCGTCCCAATGTTGATGCTGGTGATGAGAGCGCCGCCGCGTGCCCCGCGCTCCACCGTCAGCGTGAAGCGGTTGCGCCCGCTGGAGGTGAAGCGGTATTCGGGTGTATGGCGCAGGTCCACCGTCCGTCCGGTACTCTGGTCGGTCAGGCGCAGGCGATAGCTGGCGGGCACGGTGCGCACATTGGGCGCGCGCAGGCTCACCTCCTCCCCCGCCGGTGCCTCCACCAGCAGCTCGAAGGTGTGGCGCGTGGCAGATGCAGGACGCACATCCTGCATCAGCGGTGTGTTTGTATTCGGCTTCAGAATAGTGAGGCGCACAGGCACTTCCGCTAAGGGGGCGGGCGGTTCCTCCACCTCGCCTGCCATACGCCCCGCGCTGATGCCGATGTAGTTCTGGGTGTCTTCCCCGCGTGCCGTGCGGGCAATCAGCTGCAATCGCCACGCACTGGGGCTGGAATGCCCCGTTGCAGCGTGTCGTGGCTGTCCACCGAACCCCGCCCCCGGTATAAATACCGGCGGGAAAACCAGATCGATGTCATCGTTGCACTTAATCCAGTAGCCGCGGTGGGGAATCAGCGGCGTGTTGGGGTCAGAGGTGAACTTATACTCACCCGAGAACTCATCCCAATAGTAGAGGACACCGCGAATGACGCCGCGTTGGGCTGCCTCGAAAAAGCTGAGACTGTTGCGCGGGTCGCTCGCGCTCACCACCACAATCTGCCCCAGTATCAGAGGATAGGGATAGGGATTGCCTATCTGGTTCCAGCCGCGGCTCAAGCGGATGGGCACACTCTGCGTGAAAACAGATTGCGGGAAAGTCAGATGGCTCATCGTGATATTGGTGCCCTCGTTCGGCAGGTAGAGCCAGAAGCCGATACCGGGCTGAAGCGTGTCAACGGTCTCATACACCTCCCGTGTGGGATTCCAGCGTTTTGCCAGGTAGGTGCCCTCGGGCAGCCCCAGCACATCTACCAGAGGTGCCGTGGTGTTAAACGGTATCGAAATGATTTGGAAGCCGCGCTTCAGCTCTCGGTTAGCGGTCGCCGAGATGAGAATGGTGCGGCTGACCGTTTTAGGGGGCGCTGGGGGAGCGTTCACCGAGACGCGAATCGTGGCAAAGCCCACCGCCCTCGGGTCGGCAACCACACGCCAGCGCACAGCGCTCGTGGCTTCAGGGCGGATAATCGAAATAGTTTTGGTGCGCGATTCCCCAGGCGCCAGCGTAATACCGCTCGGCAGGGATAGGTCCACCGCCACATTGCGCAGGTCGACCTCCTTGTTCACCACATGGAACATGTTGGTGATGGAGGCAATTACCTCAAACACGCCGCCGTTTGCCAATTGGGCAAGGTTACGCTGGTCCGGCTCAATCACCGGGAGCGTCTCCACACCCACGCCAATCGGAGGTTGCACATCGAGGCTCACAGGCGTTAGCGTGATATAGAAGACGAACTTCCGCTCCTGCCCGGGCGCAAAGTTGCGTGGATTCACAAACAGATTGATAGCAACATCCTCGATAAAGGCGTCGGGAAAGAGGATCGGCTCCCAGAAGGCGGGATTGTCCAAGACAGGTCGTCCCTGCACAAAGAACCAGGTTCCAAACACCAAGCGGTCGATAGGGGTGGCATCTTCGAAGCCGGCGGTGGGGCGCAAGATATAGCGGGATGCCCCAAACAGGTCACCGCGTGCTGCATAGAACTCCACCGCAGGGGGCACTTGTACACCCCGCAAATCGGTATCGACCCGAATAGGGCGTTGCCCAAGCACATAGACATAGGGGGGAAGCGAGGCGCCGTTTAGATCCACGCCCTCCTCCACGCCCACTTCTACATCGGATCGAAGACACGCCGCAAGTGAGGCAGGCTCTGTGCCCGAATTACGCACGGTCAATTCGATACGCGCCACCGACTGAATCAGCTCGATGCGCATATCGGTCTGCCAGCCTTCCACATACCACTGCCGCCGGATATAGACCCCGCTTGCGCCCGGCCAACTCTTGTCGAAGGTCACATTTGGGGCACCCTGCGACCGACCCCACACGAATGTGCGAGTTTGGTTATTGCGTCGCTCTTGCAAACTGATATAGATACCGCCGGGGAAAACCGCCCATGGGTAGCCTGAGGTCATGGCAATATCGCCATCGCGGAGCAGGCTTGTGCCACCCGTAGTGCCAAGCTGGATGCTGCCCTCCGCCTGAAGCGTGATACACGGCGTATTGGTCAACGGGAAACAGCCAGTGTTCCACTGAATGGTACCGCTAAGCCCCAAGGTAGCGCCCAGCACCCCATTGCTAACATTGATGACTCTATAGTCGTCGCTGACAGGTCTCTCGGCACACCGATTGTTTTGGAAACAGCAGCAAGGCAGGCTAAAGGGGTCGTAGACACGCTGTGCCTGTAGCGCGGTTAGGTTTATCAGCCATGCCAGCACGCTCACAATCCATCCAAAAGTTCCGAATTGCTTCATCGTCTCACCTCCGTTAGCGCGTGATGAGCAGTGGTCGCACGGCGCGTGCGACCTCGCCCTCCTCGCTGGTTGCCACAATCTGAACCTGATAGGTGCCGGGTGGCACCACCACACCCTCATCGGTGCGCCCATTCCATGTGACGGTATTCAGTCCAGCCGAGCGCGTTCCACCTGTTAGACGGGCGAGCGTCCGACCCGCTGCATCCTGAATCATCACCTGCACGGTGGCGGAGGTATTGAGGGCATATTGAATGGTGACCTGATTGCCACGCGTGCTGGCGACATGGAGCTGGGTGATACGCAGCTGGCTTAGACGAGCGGGTTGCGCCTCGATCACAAATCGCCGCCGACTGTTCTCATCGGTGCGGAAGGTGTAGGCGCTCTGGCGGTTCATCGAGATGCGTTGTCCTGTGAGGCTATCCACCAGGGTCAGGCGCATGCCGGGTGGCAGCGGCACCTCCTGCTGCCAGTGGAGCGTGACCTCGGCGTTGGGCTTATCGCTGATGATCTCCAGCTCCCAGCGTGTCGGGCGCTTGCCTGCCCGACGCAGGTCTTGGGCAAGTGCGGCGCGGCTGCGCGGCTCAATCACCCGCAGCTGCACATAGGATTGGAAGACAGGCGGTTTTTCCACATCCTCACTGCCCATCTCATCGCGGGCACGGCTACTGGTGCCGATGAAGTTATTGGCATCTTCTCGGTCGCCGCTGCGGGCAATAAGGCGCAGGAGCCACCCATCGCGTGTCTCGGCTGACACGCGCGGGTTGTCCGACTCGTCGCTCCGGCTGCGCGTGGTGCCCAGTGGGGGCACGATGAGCGTGCAAGGTTTCAACACCCGGATCCAGTGTGCTTGCCACGGCAGCAGCTCGCCCAGTGGAGCAGTGCGCCAAGTGTATTCGCCGGTTAGTCCGATATAGCGGTAGATTTGCGGGCGGAGATACTCTTTGTCTGCCGCTTCCAAGATGCTGAGTCGCTGTCGGACACCTGCCTGCCCCTCCACCTCGATTTCGCACGCGCTCCACGGCACGGCATAGGGGAAGGGGTTGCCTATCATGTTCCAGCCCGGCTCCAACGGGATCATATAGGCGGTGTTCGGGTCGATGTATTCATCCCCCACGATGAAGGCGGGTGTGTTGGTGCGCAGGAAGTAGCCCAGCCCGCGCGGCGGGGTCGGAACCGCACTGCCCTCGGGACGCACATTCACGCCGGGCGGGTTGAAGCTGGCTTCTGGCTCGCGTGTGCCACTGCCCGAATAGCGCGCATAGCGTCCCTGTGAAGGCAGATAGCGTGCCAGGATGGCATCGGCGCCGAAAAGCTCTTCGGGCGTGCGATCCACCCGATAAGGTGTGGCGAACATCGCCAGCCCTGCCGGCTGCAGCCGCGGACGCACGATAATGTTGGAGGTGGCGGTCGAGGTGCTTCCATCCTGCCCCACTGCCGTCACGGTGAACTGGAATCGCCCCTCGCCGGGCAGCACCAGCTCATAGCCAATGATGGTGATGGTTTTACCATCGGCGGAGACTGCGGCAAAGGAGCGCCACTGGTCGCGCGGGATCTCCTCACCCATGAAGAAGAGCCGAATCTGGTCCAATTGGCTACGGCGCACCACCACATGGATGCGGATGCGCTTCGTGTCGGTGAAGGTGTTATCCGTAGGGTCCACGATGGTCACGCTTGCACCGCCCAGCCCGCGCATGGCAGCGCCCACATCGATAATGCCCCAACCCAGCTCGGGGTCAGGCACTGTGCGCCCCATCGGGTTCGCCGTTTCTTGCAAAATTTCCACAGCCGGTGGAATGGCATCCCGGTTAGGGTCATGCACCCGCACACCCGCCGAAAGCACTAATGCCACCGCCGCGCTCACATAGGGTGAGGCAAGCGAAGTGCCTACATTGTACTCATAGCGTCCCCCAACTTCAGTGGAAAGAATCCCATCGCGGATACTGCTCTGGAAATCGCCCCCTGGAGCTGCCAAATCAATGCGCTCATAGTTCGAGTAAGAGGCTTTCAATCCGCTGGGCCCAACTGCCGAGACCCGCACGACATTCTCAAAATCAGAAGGATAAAAGCGAAGTGACGTATTGTCATTCCCAGCGCCACCGACGGGAACAACGCCATTCTGATACATCTGCTGAATTAGATTGTCCTCCTGGGGGTCAGGGAAATAGCTACCGAAGCTCATGTTAACTACATGAATCGCGTTTCCTGCACGAACTGTGTCGATGATATACTGCATTGCCGCTAAGATGCTGGCGCGGGGAAGGAATATATCCTGGCTGTTCGTTTTCAGGGCTACTACCTTTACACCTTCCCAGCAGAGTCCTGCAATCCCGATGCCGTTGTTGGTGCTGGCAGCAGCAACTCCCATGACGGCGGTGCCATGGGAAAAAGTGGCTCCTGGGCCAGGGTTGATATTTTCGTCAGGTGAACCGGGGTTTTCAAAGTTGCGCGAAAGGGTGTCGAAGCGATCCTTTAGGTCTGGATGATTTTTATCAAAATTAGTATCGATGATAGCAAGGCGGATACCCGCTTGCCCTTTTTCCGTATCCCATGCCTCCGGTGCGCGAATCATGGTCAACGCCCACTGCTCACCGAAGCGGGGATCATTAGGTATATCGCAGGCGCGAAGGCGGATGTGAGGGCGAATATAGAGAATATCCGGATCGGTTTTGACCCGCTCGATCGCCTGCTGAACCCGTTCCAGTAAAATGTCGGCTGCCACGCCTTGCTGGTTGCGCAAGCGCAGCACATAGGTGTCGGGCACGCCGATGGGTTGTAAATCGGCGTTGATGCTACTGGCTAATGCGCGTGCCTTCTCGATGGCGGTGCCGGGGCGCATCGTCAGTAGAATCTCGCCCGGCACCACATCGTTGGGTGTCAGGGTCTGTGCCCAAACGCACCCGATGAGAAGTATCCAGCCAAGTGCCAATCGCCACATCGATCTCATTTTACCTATTCCCTCCCAACAAGGCTTGCTCTCCGATAGAGTTTTGACGCTCAAATGGGGCTGCCGTTTCAGGACAGCATCCTGAAACGGCAGCCGGCTTCTGCCGCCATTAGGGCGGGGGTGGCAGCTCTTGTGTGGTGAACTCGAACGGTCGGCTCCACACATAGCGTAGCCCGCCCGGTCCGGGGATCGGGCCGGGGTTGTCGTTCAGGTTGCGTGCCCCCACGCGCCAGTAGAGCGTGACGCGCCGTCCCACCAAGCCCAGCCGCGCCAGCAGGGCGGTTTCGATGTTAATGCGGTTGGGTGGGCTAACGGGAGTGCCACCGACTGCCGTGGAGGGTATCTCCTCCGAGACAAAGGTACGACTTCGGTCGCGGAAGGTGGGGTCGGTGGAGACCTCGATGCGGTAGGCATTTGCCCCTTCCGCTGCCAGCCAGCTGAACAAGATCTCTTTCGGGTCCACATCCTCGCTGCGCTGGACGGGTGTGAGCAGCTGCACGGGGGCAATCACGGTGACTTGCCCAGATTGCACGCGGTCTGACAGTAGCCACCAGAGAACCTGCTGTCCACCGCCACCTCCTCCGCCACCGCCGCCACCGCCCGTGTCGCGCAACTCGCTATAGACGAGCGCAATCTGATAGGTGTAGGTGCGTCCGGGTGCGACGCCCGGCGCCGGGTTATCTCGTTCAAGGGTCTCGAGCTGGAGATCCGATGCGCCCTCACGCGGCAGACTGGCGTAGCTTAGCACACGGGGTACTGTGGTGTCGATAAACCAGTGCTGATTACCCGGTACCACGCCCACGGGGATCCGGTTGCCGTTGTCATCGATATCGATAAAATCGGAGCGAAAGATTTGCCACTGAAACTGGTCCCTTACACTTTTGGCAAACAAGTTGGTCTTCCATGAGATGCGCACGAATGGTTCGAAGTTGCCATCGGCGCCTGCTTCGGCAATCACATCTTGCGTGGGGGTATTGCCCCCTGAAGAGGCGCGTGCCACGCCGAAGGCAATCAGTCCCAGAATCAAGATGGGACCGAGGGCACGCAGCGCCTTGTTGCGCTCGGCGCGGGAGCGCGGCTCCTCTTTGACCACCTTGCCAGCCTTCACTTTTACGGCGGGCACTTCGAACACGGCGCGTGCCTTGTCCTCCGTCTGGATGCCGCGCAGCGATTCGATAATCACGCCCACCGCATCGCTATCGGAGACTTCGGTGATGCGGATGCGCCCCACCGCTTCGCCGCCTCGAATCACAATCATCTCCATACCGGGCTTCAACCCGCCCCGAATACCGCGGTTGAGCAGTACCTCCTTGCCCGCGCGGGTGGTCAGAACGGTTGCCTCCGGAATGGTGTAGTTCAGGATGGTGCGCACCGCTTCGAAGGCGGCGTTGCGCACCGCCTCCAGCACCAGCGTATCATCGTCGCCGCTATAGCCAGGGCGTGGATTGCTGAAGCCGGTCACGACCGCCCCATTGACGGGTTCACCCGAGGCAATATCGATGACCTTCACGGTCATGGTGACTTGTGCCTGTTTCGGTGAGCCGATGAAGGTAATCGCTTCGATATCGCCTGCCACGATCGACTCCAGTTGCAGGGCGCGTCCCAGTCGCAGGTAGCCCGTTTTGCTCAGGGGTGGTGCGAGATCGAGGTCCTTCAGCTGCTGTTCGACCTCGCCGCGCGCCAGCACCTCATATCGCCCCGTTTTCTGGAACTCGCCTGCTATGGCATCGGTGGCGGCACGGGCGATGCTCGCGCCACCATAGCCGCTCTTGTTTTGGAAGTCGATGACGGCTATGCGTGGCAGCGTCACCAGTTGCGCCTGTGCGGTCAGCACGCTCAGGGGCTGCAGCAGCCAAACGAGGAGCATGCTGACAGCACCGACCATGCTCCAGCGTTTTGCCCGAATCTGTTGCTTCCTTCTTCTCACTCTGGTCGCTCCTCCTTGTCTTGGTCTATTTTCTTCGCTTGTTGACTCTCTCCTGCTAAGGGTAGACGCGACGGTCCACCCTTTCCCTTATCGGGTCAGGAGGATGGTCGTGACGGCGCGCGCCACTTGTCCGTCCTCGCTGACCGCTCGAATCTCGACGGTGTAGGAACCGGGTGGCAGAGCGATACCCTGCTGATCGCGTCCATCCCAGCTGACCTGCTGGACGCCTGCACTGCGTCCCGCTCCGGTCAGGAGTTGTCGCACCCGTTTGCCACCTGCCAGCACATTCACCTCCACATTCGCTTCTCCTGTAAGGGTGAAGGTGATGGTGCGCTGGTTGCCGCGCCCACCGCTGACCTGCACATTGGCGATTCGCAGCAGCCCTGCGCTGGATGCCATCTCGATTCGGAAGCGGCTGACACCGCTCTGGGGGCTGCGGAAGGTGTAGGAGCCACTGGTGCGCAGATAGCGGCGTGCGCCTGTCTGCAGGTCGACCAGCACCGGGTTCACCGAGCGTGGCAGCTGGTGGATGTTGGGCCAGCGCAAGGTGATTTCGCGTCCGGGCTGGGTGGTCTCCACGGTGAACTCCCAAGTTGCGCTGCGGCTCGGCGCCTGCACATCCACGCCATAGTATCCACTGTGGGCACCCCAGTTGAGGCGCGGCAGGCTGATGTACACATAGTCGCTCCCAATAGGAGGTGGCTTCAGGAGGTCATGCGCCGCATCGTAGCCGGGCGACGCGCTGCGCGAGATCCCGATATAAGCCTGGTCGATTAGCTCGCCCGATTGCACTTGCAGGGTCAGCGTCCAGCCAGAGGATGAGGGTAAGGCAACACTACGGCTCGATGCCGACCGCGCGCGTGCTGTCGGCGGGATAATCAGCGTGGTGTCCTTGTAAGCATAGACCCAGTAGCCTTCCCAGATTTTCATGCGACGGGTGGCGTTGTAGGTGCCGAAGGCGTAGCTCCAGAGCGCGTTCGCTATAATCTGCTTGCCCACCGCTGTCGCATTCGACACGGGCGTGTTCGTGTCGGGGTCGATCACTTGGGTCTGCTCCCAGTCGATGTCGAAGCGGAACGGCGTGCCGATGAGGTTCCAGCCACGCCGCAGCGAGATTTCGAAGTTGCGGCTCTCATCGGCGGGAGTGCCTTCGATAGCCAACGGCAGGTCCTGCGTGGTCTCGATGAAGTAGCCGCGCCCCAGTGCGAACCGATTGGCAGGCGCATCGGGATAGAAGATATAGCGCCCGTTCCCCGTGTCCCAAGTGAAGAAGCGGAAGTTCGGGAAGCGGCGCTGGTCCGGTGGCACATCCAGCAGGTCTGCCACATCCTGCACATAGTCGAAGGGAGCGGAGACCAGACTGCGCCCGCGGAAGAAGGTGCGCAACGGCTGCGACTTGAAATCGGGCACGGTCGTGGTCTGGTTGGGCTGCACGGTAATCGTGCGGCTGGGCGGCTCGAAGGTGAAGCCCGTCTTGGCAGGGCGTACCTCGTAATCGCCCGGCTCCACCGGGTCGATGGTGTAGGTGCCATTGGCATCGGTGGTCGCTGTGTAGACGGGGCTACCGCCAAACAGGAGCTGGATGGTGGCACCCGGTTCAGGTGCGCCACCGAACTTGCGCACGACCCGTCCCGTGACGCGACCCGGTGGCAGCTTCACCAGCTGGAAGTTGACCTCCACCTCGCCCTCACGCGGCACGATGACGGTCTGCGTGTTGGGAGCAAAGCCAGGTGCCGTCGCCGTCACCTGATATTCGCCGCCCGGCACCTGGAAGCTGTAGTTACCGTTGGCGTCGGTCAGGGCGAAACCGCGCTCCACATTATTGGCGACGGCGGAGACCCTCGCGCCCTGGATCGGCTGTCCATTATCTGCGCGGGTTACGCGCCCGCGTATCGTGCCCGGCAGCGGCTCCAGCACGAAATCTTCGGGTAGCTGGGTGGTCTGACCCGACTGCACCTGAATGTTCCGAAACACGCCATCGGGCTGCGGGCGCACAGGCGGCAGTGTATAGCCTCCCAGTGTAAGCGCCACCACCTCCACATTCCAACTGCCCACCGGCACGCGCGGGATCAGAAAAGTGCCGTCGGGATCGCTCAAAACCTCCAGCCGCAGCTCAGGATCGTCCACATTCGTGGCGCGCACCACGGCATAGCGCACAGGCTGATTATTGATGTCTATCACGCGCCCGCTAATCTGCCCCGGCGGCACTTTCAGCATGACCAGGTTCACTACGGCTTCTTCTGCTACCAGAATGATAGTCTCAGGGTGCTGCACACGATAGCCGGGTCGGATCGCATCGACGAGATAGAGTCCCGCCTCGATGCCGAAGATGGTGTACTCACCTGCTGAGTCGGTGATGGCATAGCCCACCTCCACCGCGTTCACGCTTTGTGGTAGGATGCCCGTCAAACGCACCAGCACGCGGGGCAAGGGACGATAGGTGCGAGTTTCGGGGTCATATTCCAGCACACGCCCACGCAGGATGCTGTGCGTCATCCAGCCAAAGGCGTTGTGTAGCACCTTGTTGCGGTAGGCGTTGCACCACATGACCCCAGCAATTTGCTCATATCCTGAATCAACCCCTTCAAGCCCGAAGGCGAAGTAGACCATCTTCGATTTGGTGGCGGTGTTCTCGAAGTAGGTGCCTGCCCGCTGACGCGGATGAGCCAGTGCGCCCGGATTCCCGTAGCGATAGGGTGCGCGCTGAGGCGGGTCTGTGGTTATCGTGTCAATCCAGATTTGGTTCCACGCGGCATCGCTGTAGATAGGCGGCTGCCCTGGTGGGCTTACTCGATAAATAATGCCATCTGGCGTCATACCGCCCGGGTCGGCAAGCCAGAGTTCGAAGGGTGCGCGGCGCGTACCCCCTTCCAGGATAAACCAGATGGGCATACCACCCGGATTGTACGCGATGGGATTGGGATCGCCAGTATCGGGATTGGTGGTCAAATCATCGGGTCCCGAACCACCTGTAGCGGTCAGTACATGGCGTAGCCGTGCGAAGGGGATGGGCAAGAAGGTATCCTCTGCCGTGTCGGTGTCGAACTGAGCTTGCAGAATCTGCTGGAGGAAGGCGCTGGAGACACCGCCAGCAAGGCTTAGTGCCCATGCCACATCCGCACCGCTCACGAGCAGTCGCCCCGACGATGCCAGGTAGCCCCGCAGCACGGTTTGTACCTCCGCATCTAAGAGGTGTCCCGGTCCTGCCCACACATTCCCCGTGTAGGGGCTTACCCAGAACACCACGCGCTCCGCATGGAGCTTGTCACGGAAACCTCCTCGCAGGTCGGTCGGCTCTCGCTCCGTGCGTGGCAGATAGCCTGCCAGCACCGAGGGCGTAATCGGATTGCGACATTGCACCCGCCAGATGTTGTATCGATTGCCGTAGGTCGTATTGGAACCCAGCGTATCGGAGCGAATGGTCGCCAGCAGGACATTCGGACTGGGAATCGCGCCATCCCCAATGATGAAAAGGTTGGGCGGGTTAATCGTTACATCGTATGGAGGCTTCCCTGTGGGGTTGTCGGTCCAGTAGCTCTCCACCGGCTCCCAGGTCGGGCGCGCAATAGTGAAGGGACCACCAAGGGGACCGACGCGGGTCTGCACAAACATCTGCCCTGCAGCATAGTCCGAGACGAGCAAAATTTTATGCTCACCCGTGATCTTCTGAGTGGTGAATCCCGATATATTATCATAAATAAACTCGTTGCCGTTGTTATCGCGTACAATCACATCGACATAGAAGTCGCTGGGCACAGCAGGGGTGCGCCATGTGATCTCCCACCAGCCCGACTGGGTGGGATCGGGATTATTGGGGTCCTCCGGCACATAGCGCAACGCGAGGCAATCTTCGCGTCGCCCATCAAAGCCCAGAAACGCCAGCACATAGGGATCCTTGTATTCGTAGGTTTCCGGGTGAATGGCTTGCTGACCAATCTCCAAAAAGTAGGGAATTACAACATTTTGGTCTGCAACTACTTGACCGAAGAGAAGGTAGATTTTATGCTCCAGTCCCTCAGCATCCTGCTCCGCGCTATCAGGGTCCTTGAACTGCACCAGCACCGACTCGACCCCACTTTGGAAGTCGACCACGCGCACCCGAATGCGCACCTCCTCCTCTGGGAAAAGCTCTTTGGGAGTAATGATGGGCAATCCCTCCAGGACGGGTGCGGTTATATCATACACCAGTGTCTCCCACAAGTCGTGCGGACCCTGATTTTGGGCATCGTTGAGCCGCGTGGAATGATAGGCCACTCGATTGCGCACCAGAATCGCACCTGTGGGATACTGGGCACCGGCAATCAGCTCTGGGTCGCCCGGATAGTTCGGACGCGCCAAGGCGGGGGTGCTGGGGTCTATGGTGATGGACAAAGCGACAGCACCCAGTTCCTCACTGATAGCCGTTCCTATCCGATAGATGTCGTAGATGCGGGTCGTCACATCGACCTCGCTGGTGGGGAAGGCACGCTGGCGGCGCCCCTGATTGTCGAGCGATTTGCGAGTGGAGGCAAAAAGTAGGATGGTCGAGCCATCCCGGTCAACTTCCCACGACGGTTGACGATCCAGTGGGCGGTTGTTGTTATTATCCACAAAACTTGTCCACTGAACCATGTTGTTCGGGTTCTGGGCATCCAGCATATAGATATAACTGTATTCATAGCCGTTCACTCCCCGCTTGGCGCGCACAAAGGCGATACGCTGACCATCTGGTGACCAGGCCGGCTCGATGTCTTCCTCATCGGCAGCGGGGAAGGTCAAGCGGCGGAAGAATCGACCGTCATCGAAGGGGCGACCGTCGGTGCGTGCCATGTAGAGGCGAAAGCGGCGATCGGCTTCTGTCTCACCCGGCTCGAGGCGATTCGAAGCAAACACCACCAGATTGCCGCCCGGATTGAGAGAAGGACGGAGATTCTGGGTTCTGCCATCGTTGTCAGTGGTCAGCACGATGCGCTGACGAGTAAAAAGATTGCGAATGATAATATTATAACTGCCAGCAGCGGAACGGGAGGCATACGCCAGGATCGACTCGTTCTGGGTCACGCTGGGCTGGATTTGGGATGAAAACTGCTCATCCGGTGTGTCGCCCGTCACCTGCACAAAGTTGGTCAGCTCGGCGCGGGCAATATCGCGCCCGTCATCTAAATCGCCTCGCCAGATGTGGTAATACGGTCCGGGATTGGTGAGCCGACCGTTCGCATCCACACCGGTCGCGTTGCTGGCAAAATACATGCGACTGGCACGCGACACATAGACCGGATGCAGTTCATCGGTGGGCACATTCGTCAGGTCGCGATCCCATACAGGCGCACGGCTAAGCTGACGCTGCGGCGATTGGCGCCATTGATGGAACAGTTGCGGGTTAAAAAGCCCGCTCTTTTGCCACTGCAACGGTCCACCGATCAGGTTGAGAGGTGGTGCCTCCCGATAGTTTTGGCGCGGGATCGTGCGTGGACGCTCGTTCGGCAGCAGGTTCCGGCTGGGGCGGGAGCGATAAAACTCTTCCCATGGACGCTGGCTTCCTGCCTCCTGCCCCGAAACCGCTGCTCCAATCATCAGTCCCGTCAATATCAGCCACCATCGTTTGACCACTGCTGTTGAACCTCCTCTTCTCCGCCTAAATTGTTTCAACAGGCAGGGCGTGTCTCCTGCCTGCTTTTTTGACGGCTAAACCCCGCCATAGGTTGCACTTCAGCAGGTGCTTCCACCCCGTAAGGGCTTATCAGTATACCCCATCCGAGTGAAGGGATGTCCAGACGCGATCCACTTGTCGCGCCACCTCGGTGAGGGAGCGGTGGGTGCGGATAACCCAATCGGCGAAGGGGCGTTTGGCGCGAGTGGGCAGTTGCGCCCGTAGAATCTGGCGAGCCAGTTTGGGCGGCACACCACGGGCAAGCAGCCGCGCACGCTGCAGCGTAGGGGTCGCCTGAACCACCACAATCCGGTCGAACTCGCCTTGCAAGCAGACCTCGATAAGCAAGGGCACTTCGACAAAAACGACAGTTGCGCTGGTCTCTTTGAGCAGGGTGCGCATCGCTTCGACGACTGCCGGGTGCAGCAACTGATTGAGCCGCCGACGACGGCTTGCTTCGCCGAAGGCAATTAGCGCCAGGCGTGCCCGATCCAACTCGCCATTCTCGCCCCGTATCGCTTCTCCAAACTCCTCGACCAACTGGCTCCATAGGTCCGTCCCTGGACGCAGCAGCGACGCCACGATGGCATCACTGCTGATGGTATGCCCTCCCCGCTGCTGGAACAGCTGCAGCACGGTGGTTTTGCCTTCTGCAACGCCCCCCGTGATAGCGATTCGCAGGGGGTGAGCCGTTTCTGCCCGCCCCTGCAATAAGGGAGCAACCAGTTGCAATGTGCGATTCATTCACCGTTCGTTTGCTCCTGTTTGCGGGTGGCGGCTTCGTCTCCCGCTGATGGGGTTGCGGGCTGTTCTGCCTCTTGGTTTGTTGTGGGTGCAGCAGAAGGCGTCTCGCCCGTGCCGCTTTGCGCTTCGGAAGTGTCGCTGGGCGTGAGGCTCTGCTGGATTTCCTGCAGTTGGGACTGGAGCCGTTCGGCGATGGTGAAGCCGCTGGGGCGCGCGGCATGGCGTGTGCGTGCGTGTTCCTGCACGGCGCGTTGCTCCTCCACTGTCCGCACGCTTAGCACCATACGGCGGCGGCGCGGGTCAATCTCCATCACGCGTGCTGTGACCGTCTCACCTGCCGAGATCACCTCCTGGGCAGTGCGCACCCCACGCTTGCTGGTCAGTTCCGAGAGGGGAATAAAGGCTTCCACGCCTTCGGGCAGCTTGGCGAAGGCGCCCGTGCGCTCCACCCGGGAGATGGGCAGCTCCAGCACTTCACCCTCGCGATACCGCTGTGCCACTTCCTGCCATGGGTCTGGCAGCAGTTGGCGTCGGCTGAGCGCCACCTTGCCGCGCTCCGGCTCCAGGCGAATCACCACTACCTCGATCTCCTCCCCGATGCGAAGTGCCTCGCGCGGATGCTCGATGCGCGTCCAGCTGATTTCGCTCACATGGAGCAGCCCCTCATAGCCGCCGATGTCCACGAAGGCGCCATAGCCGCTGAATCGCTTCACTTTCCCTTTGAGCCGTTGACCGACCTGCAATTGCCGAAAGATTTGCTCGCGTCGCTCTCGCTCGGCTTGCTCCTGCTGGCGGCGACGTTCCTCTTCGGCTGCCTTGTTCGAGGCGACCGCTTTCCGTTTGTCGTAATCCAGATCGATAATCTTGATGGGGAGGGTTTCGCCAATGAGCCGATCGAGATGCTGGGGCGGCAGCTTACGAGCAATAAGGCTGGCGGGCACGAAGCAGCGGATGCCGATATCGACCACCACGCCACCCTTGACCCGCTCGGTGACCATCGCCTCCAGCGTCTCCTGCCGCTCGTACGCCTCCACGATGCTCTGCCAGAGGCGTTCAAAATCTGCCAGCCGCTTGGACAGCACCGGAGCGCCCTCTTCGCCATGCGGACGCACCACCATGACCTCAATCTGGTCGCCCACCTGCACCACCTCTTCGGCGGAGCTGACCCGCTCTTGCGAAAGCTCAGACAGGGGGATTCGCACCTCGGTCTTCGTGCCCACATCCACAAGGGCGCCCTCGCGATCGACCTGCACAACGGTTGCCGACACGATTTCACCCTGCTCGAAGGAGCGGAAGCTCTGCTCGAGGGCTTCCTCCATCGTGATATCCTCCACAACCGGCTGGTCACCCGACTCGGATGGCGGCGCAGCCGTCGGCTCGAAGCCTGTGCCACTGACTCCACTTGTTGGTTCGGTCGGCGAATCAGCGGTAGCCTGCTCGCCTATCGAGTCGCGTTCGCTCGTCGTGTGCTGGGCGATGCGCGTCGTCTCCTCAACGGGTTGTTGCTCGTCGTTCCACATGTCGGTCTCTACCTCCTCGTAAGGCGTATCAGTGTACGATTCGTTGCGCGATTTCCGATTCCTGCTCGATTCGGGCGGGTTGTGCCGATTCCTGCTGGCGTCCTCCAATCCAGGTGCTTTCGACCTGCTGGCGTTCGCGATTCCAGAGGAAGAAGTCGGCGTCGGCACCTGGGCGCAGCGTGCCTTTGCGCCCTTCCAGCCCTAATGCGCGCGCCGGATTGGCACAGCAGAGCATCGAGGCGACCATCAGCCCGAAGGTCTGCTCACAATGGCGCAGGCAGGTATCAAGCGCAATCGTGCTGCCCGCCAGCGAGCCGTTTTCCACCAACCGTGCGGCACCCTTTTGCACCACCGCCGCGTGCCCCCATAATTCGAAGCGATAGCCCTCGGGCATGCCAACGCCCGTCGTGCCATCGGAGATGCAGAGTACCCCTTCCACGCCTTTCGCCTGGATCAGCAGCCGAGCCGCCGCGGGATGCGTGTGGATGTTGTCCCAGATAAGCTCGGCTTTTAACTCCGGGTGAGCCAGCACAGCGCCCACCGTGCCCGGCTCCCGATGCTGAAACGGGCGCATGGCGTTGAAACAGTGGGTTGCATGGCGAGCGCCCAGATCGATCGCCCGCGTGACCTCCTCATAGCGCGCATCGGTATGCCCTATCGAAACAATAATACCCTGATTCGCCAGATAGCGGGTCAGCTCAAAGCCTCCCTCGATTTCGGGTGCGAGGGTCACGAGGCGCACCTCTTCCAGCAGCGAACCCAGCTCGCGCTCCAACTCCTCGACGGAGGCAGGTCGGATAAACTCAGGTGGTTGTGCCCCCGCACGCACCGGGTTGATGAACGGTCCCTCTAAGTGGCAGCCCAACACCTGCGCTCCGTCGGCGCCATGCCGGCGCACCGCCTGCGCGGCGCGCACCGTCGCTCGAATCGCCTCCCAGGGCGCGGTGAGGGGCGTCACTAGGAAGCCCGTCACGCCATATCGGGCAAGGTGGCGCGACACCGCCTGCACCGCCTCAACCGTGCCTTCCATCAGGTCGCGCCCACCACCGCCATGAATGTGGATATCGATCATGCCAGGCAGCACGGTGTGGGCACGCGCATCGACATCGGGCGGCTCGATACGGCGCACCTCACCCTTATTAAAGGATTCCCAAGCCACAACGCGCCCGCGCTCTATCACCAACGCGACATCCCGATAGAGCTGCCCGTCCGTCACCAGCTGCCCACAGAAGACTCGAAACGCGCTCACCAACCCAGATTTTACCCTTTTAGCCCTCTACCTCCGCGGTTCTGCCACGCCTTAGCCAGCGGAGCAGGTCGTCCACTAAGGTGTGCATAAGGGGGATGTCGACGAGGGTGAGGATGGTGCCCATTAGTAGCCCGCCGATGACCGCCGTTGCCAACGGCTGGTAGGCATCCGTGCCCATCTTCGGGAAGAATGCCACGGGCGCCAGCGCTGCGATGGTCACCATCACCGTCATGAGGATCGGGCGCAAGCGGTCAACACAGCCCAGCACGACCGCCTCATCGCGCGGTATCCCCTGCGCCCGCAACACCAGGATGAGGTCAATCATCAAAATCGCCGCTGTGATGTCCATCCCCGTCAGCACGATGATGCCCAGCAACGAAACGGTGCTGAACGCCTGCTTCATTAGCCACAGGAAGATGAACACGCCTGACAGCTCCAACGGCAGGCTGAAAATCATCTGCAACGGCTGCAGAAAACCACCGAACTGCGCCACCAGCACCAGATACATCAGAAGCAACGCCACGAGGAAACCCACCATCATGCGGCGGAACGAGTCCATCATCTGGGTCATGTCGCCGCGCACCTCCATCCCATACTCGCGTGGCGGCCAGTTCAGCTGGGTCATCGCCTTCATCATCACATCCATCGCCACATCCATCGACGGGCGCGGTGGGAACGGGAGTTCGGCGAGAGCGGTATCAGGCGTGCCGTTACCGTCGGTGTCGAGACGAGGTGGGTGGTAGTCACCCTTGCGGTAGTAACCCATCAGGCTGACCACTCGACGCAGCCCGTCCCGTTCGATGAGGGTCGGCGCAACGCTATATTCCACACGAGCCACAGCTTTGAGCGGCACGCTCTCCCCCTGCGCGTTGACCAGCATCAGCTGCTCCAAGTCGGTCGGATGCAGGCGTTGCGACTCCTCATAACGGATGAGAATCGTGGTTTGACGCCGATTGGCATGGTCCGGGAAGCGGTAGAATTGCTGGGTATAGCCCCCTTTGAGGGCATAAAACGCTTGTTGGGCAATCTCTTCGGCGGTCAGCCCCATCTGCGCCGCTTTGGCGAGATCGATGCGCAGTCGCCAGAGGGGGCGACTAAGCGACCACGAGGTGCCGGGCTGGAATAGGTCGGGCACCTGCGCCTTCGCGATTTTGAGGCTCTCCTCCGCCAGACGACTGGTCAATGCAAAATCGGGACCATAGATGAGAATCTGAATAGGAGCGGCAGCCGTTGCCATCACATCCACACCCATCTCCTTGATTTGCAGCAGGCGAATGCCCGGAATGGTGGCCATCGCCTCCGCCTGAATCGCATCGATAATCTGCCAGATATCGCGCTTGCGCTCATCTTTGGAGGTGAGCGTTATCATGGCGGTGGCGGTGTTCTCGCGCATCGAGGCGTAGCCGGTGAAGTAGGCGCCCTCGTAATAGCCTGGTCCCCCTTCCGCCCCCACCTCCCACGACACATGGCGAATCTCAGGGTATTTCTGCACGATTTGTTGCAGTTGGCGCACCGCGCGTTCGGTCGCTGCATAGGAAGTGCCCGGCTGCATCTCCAGTCGCAGATACGCCTGCCCGATATCGCCCAGCGGCATCATCTCGCTTCCGATAAAGTAATAAAAGCCGAAGCCAACCACCAAAGTCGCCAGAATGCGCATCAAGTTCGCAAAGCGATGGCGGAGCAACCAACGAATGAGCCGCGCATAGCCCTGCTCCAGCCGATCCAAGGCGCGCTGAAACGGCAGGATGAGCCACCGTTCCAAGCGCGTGGGCTGCTCTGAAACCCCTTGCAAAAAGCGCGAGGCAAGCGTGGCAGTGAGCGTCATCGAGACCAGAAACGACGCCAGCAGCCCGAAAATGAGCGGCCAGACCAGCCCAATAAACATCTGCTCCACGATGCCGCCAGCGAACAACAGCGGCGTCAGCGCCATCACAATCATCAGGGTACTGGCAGCCACCGAGCGACGCACCTCCGTGATGCCGTCCACCGTCGCCTGCACGGGGTCTTTGCCCATCCGCATGTGGCGCCGCACCGCATGCAGGTCGATAATGGCGTCGTCCACCAACCGCCCAATGCCAAAAAGCAGCCCAATCAGCGTGCTGGAATTGAGGCTCATTCCCATCGGCACCAACGCCAGAATCGCCATCGCCATCGAGGTGGGAATGGCGGTCAACGCAATCAGCGTCATGCGCCACTCACCCAAAAAGAGCCACACCACCACGCCCGCCAACAGCACCGCCAGCAGCAACTCCTCCCACAAATTGCGCAGCAGCACATCCACAAACTCGGCGTTATTGTAGGCGATGCGGAACCGCAGACCGGGATAGTCGCGCTCGACCGCTTTTAGCTCCTTCATCACCGCCTCGATGACACGCGGTGAACTTGCCCATGGGTTCTGCAGAATGTTGACGGCAATCGCCTCATCGATCTGCCATTTCCCATCCTGCTGCCACTGATGGAAATAGCCGCTGCGCTTCTCGTCATAAGTATCCACCACCCGCGCCACATCGCGAATGCGCACGACCCGATCTCCCACCGCCTTGAGGGGATAGTTAGCCACTTCTGCGGCGTCGCGTGCGAGGGTGTCCATGCGTACAATCTCCTCATGCTCGCCTGCTGTGAGCCGTCCGGCGGGCGCGGCGAGGTTAAAGGCATCGACGGCACGCTGCACATCCAGAATCGAAAGGCTGTAGGCGGCGAGCCGATTGCGGTCCACTATCACCTGCAACTGGCGCCGATAGCCTCCGAAGACCGACACGGTGTAGATGTCACCACTGGTGCGCTTGAGCCGGTCCGCAATCTCATTCTCCAGCACCTGCCGCATACGCGTGGGTGTCCAGCGATGGTCGCCTGTCACCGCGATGGTCAGCACCGGCAGGTTGAGCGGGTCGATCGGCAGCACCCACGAGGGCTGGGTATTCGCACCCTGCATCGGCAGGTCATCCTGCACAGCGGTCATCAACGCCTGCACCTCGGTCAACTTCTTCTGCATGGGCGTGCCATAGGGGAACTCCAACACGACGATGCTGTAGCCATCCTGCGTGGTGCTGCGGATATAACGCACGCCCGCAATGCTCGTCATGCGCTGTTCGATGGGTTTGGTGTAGTAGGTCTCCATATCTTCCGCGCTCAAGCCAGGCGCCCGTGTCACGATGCCGATTTGCGGGCTTTCGATGTAGGGCATCATGCGGCGCGGTAGGTAAGCCACCACCGCCCAAATGGCCAGCACGATCACGGCGGTGTAAAACGCCAGCACCGCCGATGGATGGCGTACACTCCACTCAATCAGATTGAATCCGCGACTGTCCATTGCTCATCCCTCGCAGGGTATAATCATTCAGTTATGCGGGAGCTACTCATCAAGGTAGAAGAGCAAGACTGGGAGCGGCTGCAGTATCTGGCAGAGTGTCGGCAGGTGATGCCAGAGGAGTTGGCTCGCGAAGTGTTGAGCCAATGGCTGCAGATGACGGAAGAAGATTGGCAAAAGCGCATGGAGCAGCTTTTGCAAGCCTTTCGTCGCGTTTCCCAGCACCTTTCACCAGAAGAGATAGAAGCGGAAATCACCGCTGCATATGAAGAGTATCGCCAGCAATGCGCGCCGTGATAGACACCAATGTCTGGGTATCGGCAGTGCTGAACCCTCACGGTGCGCCTGCACAAGTGATGGATGCCTTCCGTAAACAGTTCCTCAAACGACTCAGCCCACGATAAGCCCCACCGAAAATCGTGGTTGTTCGTGAGTAATGCCCTCAATGCCTATGCCCTCCCTGTTGCGGTGGGGTTGGTTGGGACGGTGGCGGGGCAAGTTGAACGGGTCCACGGTGGCTCCACTCGGTGGGAAACACCGGGTCGCCGTCCACAAGGTTGGCATAGCCGAACACAATCACCTGCTCGCCTGCTTGCAGCCCCTGGAGTATCTGCACGCGCTCGCCATTCGATAGCCCCGGTTGCACCGGTCGCCGACGCGCCACATATTGGGCAGGCTGTTCCTTCGGCACAAGATCCATTTTGCAAAGCGGACAGATGCCCGGCTGATTCTGCTCAATCTGGGGGTGCATCGGGCAGGTGTAGGTAGTTGGTGTATGCGCATGTGGCTGGGGCGCCTTCTCCATCACCCACACATAGGGTCGCTGGTACTCATCATATTGCAGGGCACGCGTCGGGATGGTGAGCGCAGGCATGGCGCGCGGGAGTAATCCGATACGCATCTCCGCATATTCGCCGACCACCATACGCCCATCGCCATTCGGTAGGATGGCTTCCACAATCATCGTGCGGGTGGCTGGCTCGGCTTCGCGGAAAATCGCGCGGATACGAGCGGTGTAGAGGCGGTTCGGCTCAGCATAGCGGCGAATCCAGACCGGGTAGCCCACACGCAGTCGCTGTGCATCCTGCTCCGCCACTTTCGCCTGCACACGCACCTGCTGGGTGTTTTGGAGCTTGAAAACGGGCGTGCCCGGCTCCAGCAGGGTGCCCGGCTCGGTGATTCGCTCGGTGATAACACCCGGATTGAGCGCGACGAGACGCGTGTACTCAACCTGGAGCTGGGCGGTGCGAACACTGCCTTGCTGCGCCTTGATTTGTGATTCGGCGCGTTGCTGGCGGGCACGCGCCGCTTGCAAACGGGCGTTCGCCGCTTGAAGCTCCCGCTCGGCAGCCTGCACCGCGGCGTCCGCACGCTGCGCGCGGGCGCGCACGGCGTCTCGATTGGCTTTTAGCTGTTCGATATGCGCTGTGTGAAAACGATGCGCCGCCTGAGCTTCCTGCAATCGCTCCTTCGCTTGGGTCAACTGGGTAGCCGCCGCTTGGGCATCGCGCTTGGAGACGAAGCCCTTCTGTAGCAGCGCTTGTTGCCGCTCCGATTCGGCGCGCCAATACTCGACCTCCGCCTGGGCGGCGCGAATGCGTGCGTGCGCCTGCTCCAATTCCGCTTGAGCGGTCTCCAGCTCCGCCTCAGCAGCCCACAGCATCTGGTATGCTTCCTCCATCTCTGCCCTTGCTTGCTGAAGACGCGATTGAGCCGCCTCCCGCATCGATTCGGCTTCCTGCACGGATGCACGCGCCTCCTTGAGTTCGGCAAGAGCAGCTTGGAGGTTGCCTTGGGCTTCCTGTGCCCGCGCCTCATATTCCGCCGGCTCAATCAACGCCAGCACCTGTCCGGGGCGTACCCGATCGCCCGGATAGACCAGCGTGTTGAGCAGTTTGCCTGTGATGCGGGCGCGGATAATCTCCTCGTTATAGGCGCGGATGGTGGCGGGATAGGCGACCGTCGGCATGAAAGGTTTTCGTTGCACCTGCTCCACTCCCACAGGAAATGCGCCGCGTGGGGGGCGCATCACGCTCATGTCCATGCCCTGCGCCTCGAGCGGGGTCATCGCACCCGGCGGACGCTGCGTTTGCACGACCCACCATGTGCCCCACGCCAGCATCCCCAGCAGTGCGAGACTCGAAAGCGCGGGAAACCATCGCTTCACTTGCTCGCTTCTCATGTTCACACCCCTTCGTTCCATCGTGGGGGCAGCATCCCGATAGGGGTGCTGCCCCGTCGCTCAGTGGTGATGCTCGTGGTTGCGTGCGCCATCTGGTTTGGCTGGCGCTATGGTGCCGCCGGCTTGCTTCACCGCCTGCTCTATCTGGGCATATCGAACGGTGGCGTCGGGTTTGAAGGCAATTAGTAACTTCCCGCGCTCCTGCTGCACCTTCGCAATCCCCTTGACCTTCTGAATGGCACCTGCCACCTTCTTCGCGTCGCCCTTCGCAAGCGTGAGAAGGAGCCGCCCTTCATACTGCATGCCGGAGCGGGGTCCCATCGCGTGCGGGATTTTCGGCAGTGTTAGTACAACCTGTGAGAGCGCGACCTGTGCCTCGTCATAACGCACTAACGCGATACCCGTCTTGAACTCCAGCTCAGCGGACTGCACACCCTGAACCTTGCGCAGCCCCTGCTCCACAGGCTCGACGCAACCCTCGCAGTGAAGCCCCAGCACCTTGATAGCCACTGTGCGCAGCTCCTGCTTGGACTGTGCTTGCAGTAAGCCCGCTCCTATCAGCAACGCCAATGCACCTGAAAGCGCCCAGAGAACCCTCTGTGTCCTCATGCTTGTTCCTCCTATGTGAGATTGAGCCGATGCCCGTCACACGGGCACGCAAACAGAATGGGATTTCGCTTGCACCGCTGCACCATGCAGCGACGACAGATAGGATTATATACTCACACAGGAGGGGCGCGAGGTATCCTGGGAGATGAAACAGTCTGCGAGTGGATCAGCAGGGGTTGGATGGGAAGGGGATGGCAACGGGAAACAGCAGCGCTCTGCTCCGTTGGAATAGGCAGGATGGCGACCAGCCCCTGCGCAGGCAAAGGCGGTTTAGCAGGCAGAAGCGCGGATGGCAGCGTGCTTGCCCGACAGAGCGTGCAACGATTGCAATCACGCGGCTTTTCAGTGGTAGGCGCAGCACATTGCGAACCGGTTGCAGCCCTCTTGCAGCAGGCATGGCGCAGCGTGGGCTGGTGGCATGGGCAACGACGCGCCCAAGCCGACCCCAGCGGGACAAGCCCTAACCAGAGCGCTAGCAGCCATAACGCTACCGCGCGCAACCCTATCCATCCATGCTTGCCCATCCAGACACAGTATACCCCATTTGCGCATTCCTGCCAAACCCTCCAAGCAGGAGAATATCATGGTTTGGGATATACTCTTTTCGAGCGTGCGAACAATCAGCATACCTAATCCCTGTGAATGGAGGTACAACGATGATGTGTGGACGAACATTAATCGGTTCCGTAATGGGGCTTGCGCTGCTGATGCAAGCCAGCGCCCAGATCGTGCCTGACCTGGAAAGGGGTGGCTCGGTCTTCTGGAAGTTCAACAGCGGGCAGTACCAAATCACGGGGGGTTACTCGGCTTCAGGCGATGTAACCGCGGGCGATCCTCTGGAGTTCACCTTCGCTGACCTCAACAACGATGGTATCGCCCTGGATGTGCGCCTAAATTTGCAAGATCTAATCCCCAATCTCGGCATCGATTACTCCATCGACCTGATTGCCACCGTCCTTTCGGATGACGGCAGCACGGCGGTTGTGCGCTGGTTCGCCAGCGACGACCCGAACCGATGCGCAACGGTCGAAATAGGCGGTGTGACCGTGGAAGCACTTGTCACGCACATCGAAGGTGCGCTGCAAGGCATTATCACCCGCATCCCATGTCAAGACAACCCCTACAATCCCGATTGGCGCATGGTCTCCCTGTTCATCAACGAGAACGGCGGCGATGCGAACAACTACTTGCGTGCCGAAGGCTATCTCTTTTGCATCCAGCAATCGGTATCTTTTACCGTGGCACGCATCTTCAATATGGACTGGGATGCATACGGTGGTGGTCCCCTTGCTGGCGATGTGAACCAAGATGGCATTGTGGACGATGCCGACCTGCTTGCCGTGCTGTTCGCCTTTGGGCAGACTGGCTCTGGCTTGCCAGAGGATATAAACGGTGATGGGGTGGTGGATGACGCCGACCTCCTCACCGTGCTGTTCAACTTTGGCAGCACCTGTTAGTTGCTTTGGTGTCCCCCTGCTGCACTCAATGGAACAGGGGGACACTGCCCCTCACCCTATCGGGTACAATCCCACAGGCGGTTCTTAACCACCGCATAATCACGCGTCGCCCATCATAGGGGTAGGAGAAGAGAACGATGGACGGACGAATCACACGCAGGGAACTGCTTCGGTTAGGCATGGCGGGCGCTGCCAGCGTGGCGCTGGTGCCTTTTGCCCCTCCGCAACGGCGTGCGCGTCGCACGGGGCAAGTGCGCAACATCATCTTTATGGTCGCAGATGGCATGAGCGCGGGTGTGCCCTCGCTCGCCGATGAATTCGGCAAATTGGTGCGCGGCAAAGGCTCGTTCTGGCATCAGCTCCTGCAAGACCCAAACGCCACGCTGGGCTTTTTCGACATGGCGTCGCTCGATTCGCTGGTGACCGACTCCTCGTCGGCATCTTCAGCTTGGGGCAGCGGCAGTCGCATCTTCAACGGCTGGGTGAACATGCTACCCGACGGCACACGCCTGACACCCATCGCGCACATTGTGAAGGCAGCAGGCAAAAAGGTGGGGTTGGTGACCACCACGCGCATCACGCACGCCACGCCAGCGGGCTTCGCCGCTGTGCAACGACGACGCGATGACGAAGATGAGATTGCGCCCCAGTATCTCGATGTGGTCGATGTGCTGATGGGGGGCGGATTGCGCCACTTTGATCCCACTCTGCGCCCCGACCGACGCGACCTCATCCGCGAATATACGCGCAAGGGCTATACTTTCTGGAACCAACGAGCGCAAGTCATCAGCAACGAACGACCCGATAAGGTGCTGGGGCTGTTCTATAACAGCCATCTCCCCTTCACGCTGGACCACATCCATTCGGATGAGCTGAAGGGGGCTGTGCCCACCTTGGCGGAGATGACGCGCAAGGCGCTGGAGATTCTCGCCCGCTCCTCCGAGGGCTTCCTGCTGCAAGTGGAGGGCGGGCGCGTGGACCATGCCGCCCATGCCAACGATGCCGCTGCCATCATGTGGGACCAACTCGCCTTCGATGACGCTATCGAGGTGGTCTACCAGTTCGCTGCCCGCCGCGATGACACCCTGGTCATCATCACAAGCGACCACGGCAACTCCAACCCCGGCTTGAACGGCATGGGCAACGAGTATCGCCAGAGCAACGCCTGCTTCGAGCGGCTCGCGCTGGCAAAATGCTCCTTCGAGCAGCTACCACGCCACCTGAAAGAGCAAAAGCCAGACGCCGTGCGCGAAGTCATCAAGGAGCAGCTCGGCATCGAAATCAACCCCGAGGAAGCGGAGGCGATTGCCAACGCACTGGCAAACCGCATGCCTCCCATCTGGAACCGCCAACATCAGAACCTCAACGGGCTGCTGGGCGAAATCTTGAGCAACTACAACGGCATCGGCTGGACCGGCACCAGCCATACCGCCGATTATGTATGGCTCACCGCATTGGGTGCAGGGCGCGAGGAGTTTCATGGGCTAATCCGCAACACCGACGCCTTCTATAAAATGCTCAAACTGTTCGGACTGTCGCACAAGAACCCCTCGATGACCCCGCAAGAGGCACGCAAGTATCGCGCCCACCTGCCCGAATCAGAGCGACCCCATTGGGTATAGCCGTTCATCCCACAGCAGGCAGGTCATCCTGACCTGCCACATGGACACGGTTGCGACCGCGCCGCTTGGCTTCATACAGGGCGGCGTCCGCCTCGTACAAGAGCGTCGCTGGCGCGCTGCCATGCCGATAGGAAGCCACTCCAAAGCTGGCGGTGACAGGCGCATGGGGATTCGGGAGCGCCTCTATCTGCTGACGCAATCGCTCCGCCACCCGAACCGCCTCGTTCAAATCGGTGTTGGGCAACAAAATTGCGAACTCCTCGCCCCCGTACCGTGCCACCACATCATACGCCCGCGCAGACCGACGCAAAAGGGACGCCACCTGCCGCAGCAACTCATCACCCGCAGGATGACCAAACCGATCGTTAAATTGCTTGAAATAATCGATATCCAACATAATCAACGAGAGCGGCTGACCGTAGCGCTCCGCCATCTGCACCAAGTTCATCAACGACTCCTGAAAGGCGCGATGGTTGCGCAAGCCTGTCAAGCCATCGGTGATGGCTGCCTGCGAGAGCAAGGCGTTCATCGCCACAAGCTCCTGATTAGCGGTTTCCAACGCTTGATAAGCCTGCTGGAGCTGCTCATAGAGCTGTTCCAACTCCGTTTTCTGCTTCTCAATCTCGTTGCGCTGTTCCTCCTGCTGTTCGAAGGCGGACTGCAGCTGGTCCGCCATCAGGTTAAAAGCGCGCGCCAGAATGCCGAACTCGTCGCAGGCAGGATACGGCACACGCGCCTCCCACATCCCCGCCGCCAATCGATGAACCGCTTTGAGAAAAAGCATCAAATGGCGGCGTAGCATCCAGAGGGTGACGGCAGTGGCAACAAGCGTCATCAGCAGTCCTGCCACCACCAGATAGAGCATGGCGCGGCGAATGGCACGCTGCATAGCCTGCACCTGAACAGGGGGGGTACTGACCGTCAACCAGGCGACAGGGGTACCGTCGATCCCGCGCAGCGGCGTGCCGAGCGTCAGTTCATCACCCGATTCCTCCGCCCACACCTCTTCTCTGAATCCCCCCTCACCCCGTCCCTCTTTCCCCTTACCAAGGGGGGAGAGGGTGAAGGGAGTAGGGGGATTCACTACGGGCAGGATGCGCACGGTGCTGGAGAGCCTCCCCCAGAGACGCGCTAACTGCGCCTGATCCAACCGCTTCGCAAACATCAACACCCCTGCCTGGGGTTTGGAGTAATTCTCACCCAAGATAGGCGCGTATGCCACCATGTAAAGCGTCCTTTCGGTGCGCAGAAAGCCCATCCCACTGGAACCTTGCAACGCCTTCTGCAGCAACGGATTGTCCGCCTGCTCCATTCCCCGCACCGGCTCGCCGCCCCGATAAAGCACCTGCCCCCGCATGTCGAAAATCAAAATCGCATTGAGATAGAAATGGGGTGTCGCCCAGTCGAGGATGTTGACCTTGATCCATTTATGCTCACGGTGAAGCACGGCATCGCGAAACTCTTCCCAGACGGAATAATCTTCGCAGGTGCGTAGCAGCTGATGGCTCTCCTGATCCAGCAGCACTTGCGCCGCTTTTAATTGCTGCAGCAAGGTAAACCGCTGCTGCTCTGCCAGCGCCGTCCGCATGGAGTAGATGCTCACAAACAGATAGGGAAGGAGGAGCAGCGTAATCACGAGGAACATCCCCATCGCCAAACGCTTGCCGATGGGGATTCGTGCCCACCTGAGCCACAAGCGCATCTGGGCGTATCTTGCCAGACCCCGCAAAATCAATCGCCACCGACTGCCCATAACGCTCTCCAAGTGAGGTTATTCCATATCGAGCGGTATAATTTCAAGCGTGCGATTGGAGCGGCGCGACTTGCAGAAATGCATTCACTGCGGCTTATGCCTGCAGGCATGCCCGACCTTTGTAGAGACGGGGGAGGAGGCGGAGTCGCCGCGTGGACGCATCTATCTGATGCGAGCGGTGGTGGACGGTCGGCGCAATTGGGCTGAGGTGGCGCCTCATCTCGATGCCTGTATGGGCTGTCTGGGCTGCCAGACGGCATGCCCGTCGGGCGTGCCCTACGGGCAGCTAATCGAGGCGGCGCGTGCTGAACTGGAACGCCATGCGCGCTCCCCCCTTCAGCGATGGCTGCGGCAGGTGGCGATTCGGGGCTTCACCACGCCCACACGCCTGCACCGAATGCTTCAGGTGGCACGCCTGCTGCACCTGAAGCGTGTGCCAGGTTGGTTCGCCCGACTACTCGGCGCGCCTGAATCGGCGGTGCGGCTGCCCCCGTCCGACAGGTCCGACCTGCCCCACTTCCCAGAGCGAGTCCCCGCTCATGGGAGGGCGCGTGGGCGTGTGGGACTGCTGCTTGGATGCGTGATGCGTGTGCTGTTCCCACAGGTGCATCGTGCCACCATCGAGATGCTGACCCGCTGTGGGCTGGAGGTGCTTATCCCGCGTCAGCAGGACTGCTGCGGCGCGCTCTGGGTGCATAACGGCTATCCCCAACACGCGCGGGCACTGGCACGGCGACTGTTCAAGGCATTTGCCGAGGTGGATTATGTCGTGGTCAACGCAGCGGGCTGCGGCTCCACGATGAAGGAGTATCCGCGCCTTTTCGAAGGCACACCCCTGCAAGAGCGGGCACAGGATTTCAGCGGCCGTGTGCGTGATGTGAACGAACTCCTGATGGAGCTGGAGCTGCCACCGCTGGAGCAACCTGTGCCGATGCGCCTAACCTATCACGATGCCTGCCATCTGGTGCATGCGCAGGGTGTTCGCGAACAACCCCGCCAACTGCTGCGCCAGATACCCGGTGTGGAGCTGATCGAGATGGAGGGTGCCGAGATGTGCTGCGGCTCGGCAGGCATCTACAATTTGCTGCAGCCGAAGCTGGCGTCCGCTGCCCTGAAGCGCAAGGTGGAAGCCATCTTGGCAACGGGCGCCGAGGCGGTGGTCAGTGCCAATCCGGGCTGCACCCTCTGGATTGCGCAGGGGCTTGCCGAAGCGGGACACCCCCTGCCTCTCTATCATCCGGTGGAGCTGCTCGCACGCGCTTGCACACCCGCCCCATCCGACAAGTCCGACCTGTCCGACATGTCAGAATCGACCTATCATGATGCGCTTCGAGCGTGAGCGTGCGCCGCGCTGGCTGCGGCGCTGGTGCCCGAACGAGTATGTGGAGCGCGTGACGGAGATTGCACCCGAATCGCTCCAAGCGCGGTGCATTCGCGCCCTGCTGCTCGACCTGGATAACACGCTCACCCCCTGGCGCAGCCGCGAAGTGCCCCCAGAGGTGGAGGCTTGGGTCAAGCGCATGCAAGCCGCTGGGATCGCGCTCTGCTTCGTCTCCAACACGCGCAACATGGCACGGCTGAAATGGCTGAGCGAGCGATTAGGCATTCCGTATGCGCGAGGCGCGATGAAACCACGACGCGACATGCTCCGACGCGCCCTCCAGATGCTGAATGTGCCCCCTGAACATGCCGCCATCGCAGGCGACCAACTCTTCACGGACATCTGGGGCGGCAATCGGCTCGGACTCTACACCATCTGGGTGCATCCGATGCACCCACGCGAGTTTATCGGCACCAAAATCAGCCGGATGGTGGAGCGATGGATTCTGCGCCAGATCGAACCCTATCGACAACAAATGTAGGAGCAGACCTCCGTGTCTGCCCTCTGCCCGATGCCGAGACGCAGCTGGTGGGCGTGCTGGGCTATCCGGTGCGCCATTCGCTGTCGCCCGTGATGCACAACGCCGCCTTCCGCCACCTGGGGCTGAACTGGGTCTATCTGGCATTTGAGGTGCCGCCCCCCTCGCTGCCCGATGCGCTGCGCGGGATGCGCGCACTGGGTATTCGGGGGCTGAACCTGACCATCCCGCACAAGGAGGCAGCCGTGCCCCTTATGGACACGCTGACGCCAGACGCGCAAGCCATCGGCGCCGTGAACACACTCTATTGGCATCAATGGCAACTCGTGGGCGACAACACCGATGCGGCAGGCTTCCTGCGCGCCTTGCAGGCAGCGGGTTGGCAACCGGGTGGACAGGTGTTGGTGCTGGGCGCGGGTGGCTCGGCGCGCGCCGTCGTCTACGCCCTCAAAAAAGCCGGTTGCCGTGTCGCCATCGCCAATCGCACCTTGGCACGCGCCCAGCTGCTTCAGCAGGCATTCGGCACCGAGCAGGTGCTACCGTTGGAATCCCAGGCGTTGCGCCCGCTGATGCCCACCGTGCAGCTGGTGGTGAACTGCACCTCGCTGGGGATGGAACCCGCATCCGACGCGATGCCCCCCGTGCCACTCGACGCACTCCCCCGCGACGCGTGGGTCTGCGATTTGGTCTACCGTCCCGTGCAAACGCGCCTGCTGCAAACGGCGCATCAGCTGGGCTTGCGCACCGTCGACGGGCTGGGCATGCTGGTGCATCAAGGCGCCCTCGCCTTCGAACACTGGACCGGTCAACCCGCCCCTATCGAAGTAATGGAGCAAGCCATCAGGTAGTTGCCCCTACACCCATGCAGGATGCTTGCCGGGGAACGGGAGGGAACTCGATAATGGTCCAGAGAGGTGAGGTTGTTTTAGTTCGCTATCCTTTCTTCTTATCCCATGCGGATATCCCAATCATAGGGAATTTCGGGTGTGTCATAAGGTAGGCGGAACTCGTCGGGTTGCTCCCGATTGTACGGCTCTGTCGGGAAATTAATCAAGAGCGACGGCTCCACCCCAATCGTTTTATAGCCATGCGCCACCTGCGGTGGAATGACCAGCAGAATGGGGTTCTGTTCGCCCATAAAAAACTCGTTAATCAACCCGTAAGTAGGGGAATCGGGACGGCGGTCATACAACGCTGCTTTAATCATGCCCTTCACCACCACCCAGTAGTCGGTCTGCTTTTCGTGCCAATGCCATGCGCGGATGACGCCGGGATAGTTGAGCGACACATAGGCTTGCCCGAACTTCTGGAAGATAGGGTCATCGGCGCGCAGCATCTCCATTAGGAAGCCACGCTCATCCACATGGGGCGTCAATCGCTTAATCTGCACACCCACAATCAAGGGCTTTTCGGCTGTCATATTGCCATCATACCTCACTTTGTGCGCCGCCAAGATGGGGACGGAAAGCGCATAGCCACTGACCTTGGCAGATGGCTTCACCCCACATCCCTTCACCTACCTGCTGGAAGGTCTCCAAGGCACATTCGTACTCTTCCTGAACGCCGCGCCCATGGTCTAAGCGCACATAGTAGCGCAGGTTTTCAGGAGCATAGTCATACCAGTAGGGAACGGTCTCACCTGTGTGAATATCAATTGCATAGCGTGCCACTACATACACATAGGGAAAGGTCTGCATCGGGGCACGGAAGCGATTGCGGTGCTGCCACAGCCCATAGCCCGTCACGATGCCAACAAGCAGCGCGCCGAGAGCAGTCACTGCCAACGCGATGCCGAACGCCAGCATCAGGGGCGACTCGCCACGACCCAGGAACTGCGCAGTGCCCATTAGACCCAGCGCAACCGTCAGGAAGCCACCCAGCCCCAGCAACAGAAAGCCTATCAGGAGCAGTCGACTCATCCACTCCTGCTTGTCCTGTCGCATCGCATATCTCCCCTACTGGTAAGATTTTTTCAATCATCTGCTCTTTTCCTGCTTTAAAAAACCAGCGGGGAGTGTCCCGCACTCCCCGCCTTCGGTCGCTCCGTCTTCAGACTGCCTTACTTCGGGACGACATTCCGCGCCTGCAAGCCCTTCGGTCCCTGAACAACCTCGAACTCGACTGGCTGCCCCTCGTACAGCGTCCTGTGCCCCTGCATGTTGATAGCGGTGTGGTGCACAAAGACTTCACGACCGTCGTCGGCTACGAGAAAGCCGTAGCCCTTCTGGTCGTTGAACCACTTAACTTTGCCCGTAATCATCACTAACCTCCTTCCGGGTACAGATGGACGGGTGACCACCTGCCCCGCTTGTGATACAAAGGAATTATACCCAATGGACCACGCGATTCCTGCTTTTTCAACGCCGATCCGGGGTTTTTGCAGGAATTGCAAGCCCGCAAGCGAAACGAAACAGTGTGATGAGCAGACCAATCGGCAATCGAACGGGTCAACAAGGGCGTACATCCTGCTGGGTACTGGGCGGACTGGGCTGCCTGGGACTACTCATTCTGGCGTTTGTCGGTCTCTATCTGCTGGGACGCGCATTGCAACAGAGCTTCAGTAGCACCTTCCAGCAAGCCCAGCAGATGGAGACGAAGGTCGAACCGCGCCTGAAATCGCTCTATCAAGCCATTCAGCGGTATGCGAGCGACCACAACGGCAAATATCCTCCTAATCTGCAGGCGCTCACGCCCAAATATATCGCCCCGGAGGCGCTGCAGCCTATCCCTATCGATGAAAAAACCCAAGTCAAAATTCTCTACAAGCCGCCCAAGCCCACCGATCCGGGGGATGTCATCATCTTGGAGCATCAGCCGCCTATCGTCTTCCGAATCAAAATGTTCGGCGAGTCGGTCGAGACCCATATCACGCTGCAGGTTCAGAAGGATGGGCGCATCGTGCAATTTCAGGAGAGTGTCAGCTCGTCGGGTCAGCGCCGTGTGCGTCAGCGTATCCGCCCTGCCACACCGTAAGCCGAGATGCGCAAGCGAATCGGCATCCTGTGCGGGCTGGGATTATGGAGCGTGCTGATGGCGCAACCGCTTGAGCCAAGCGTGCCCATCGAGAGCGTGCAGGATTGCTGGGCGCCCGTGCCCCAGGAGCCGGTGCTGGTACCGCCACCGAAAATTCGGTGGCGCGGTGAGGGAAACCCCTTTATCCTGCCCGCTGACCAGAAAGTGCCGATAGCGATGGAGGACGAATCGTATCGTCTCGCTGCGGAGGCACTTGCACGGGAATTGGCGCGCTATGGGCTGATTGCCACGATTGCGTTGGGAGAATGGCAGGCGGCGCGTGGCATCTTTCTGGGCGGTAGCCGCGCGCTCCAGCGGCAGTTCCCCGTGCCTGACCGACCGGGCGCGTATATGCTCAAAGTGGAGCCAGAGCGGGTGTTGCTCATCGGGCGATTCGCGGAGGGCGTCTTCTACGGCGTCCAAACCCTGATGCAGCTCCTGCAGCCTGCCCCCAACCGCCTCCAGATCGACCCGCTTACTCTCATCGATTACCCCGATATGCTATTTCGGGGCGTGCATCTGTTCGGAGGCACGCAGCCGGAGTTCCATCGTCGCCTCATCGGCAATCTGGTGGGGCATCTCAAGTTCAACAAATTGGTGGTGGAGTGCGGCTACAGCCAGTGGGATGCCATCAAGCCCGCTTGGGTGGAGTTCTCGGTGCCGAAGGCGAACCTGCGCGAAATCGTCGCACTGGCACAGGCGCACTATCTGGAACCCATCCCGCTGCTGCAATCGCTGGGGCATATGTCTTGGGTGTTTCGCAACAATGCCAATGTGGAGCTGGCAGAAGACCCCGAAACGCCGTGGGCGATTTGCCCCCGACGCGAGGCATCGAAGCGGTTGCTGCAACGGCTGTTCGATGAGGTGCTGGAGATTTTTCCGCGCCGCGCCTTCCATCTCGGATTAGATGAGATTACGCTGCGGGGACGATCCCCGTACAGCCCTGAATGTCAGGGGGCGACCGTCGCGCAGCTGTTCAGCGAACATTTTCGCTGGCTGGTGGGCGAGCTGCAGGCGCGTGGGGTGCAGGAGGTGATGCTCTGGAGCGATATGCTGTTGAGCCGTGAGGAGGCGCACGATGGCGCCGCCAACGCCGCCGATGCCGACGCCGCACGCTTCACACGCGAACAGGTGCTGAACGCTGTTCGGGAGGCAGCGCGCAACGAGGGGCAAGCCCCCCTCCTCCTGCGGCTGTGCGACTGGCACTACACGCCCACCGAACATTATCGCAGCCTTGAGGTGCTGCGCCGCGCCGGCTTCCAACACCTGATTGCGACCACATGGTACAACCCACGCAATATCTACACTTTCGCGCAAGCGGCACGCCAGCAACGCATCGACGGCTTGTTGCAAAGCACTTGGGCAGGCTACTCGCTCACCGAGAAGAGCCTGCGCGACGCCCCAGAGCAGTTTATCGCCTATGTGTTGGCGGCTATCTATGCATGGAACGGCAACGCGCCACCGCCTGACCAGCTCCCCTTCGATGCGGAGTGGTTCTTCTACGAGCGCTACAGGCGCGAGCAGCTGCCTTTGCAGCCCCAGTCGGGCTTTCTGGTCGATCTGCGCCCGATTTACAACCTACGCTTGAGCGAGCTGGCACCGTCGCTGTCTGCGCCACTCCCCACGGGGCGGGCACGCCTGCAGGGGTATCTGTTCCAGCTGGCTGACTCGCCCGAATCGCCGAACGCGCTGATGTTGAGCAGCACGCAGGCACCGGGCGAGCCGTCACGCTACCCACGCGAGGTGGTCATTCCGCTGGCGCAGCGGGGGCAGGTGCAGACCCTTTGCCTGTTGCACACCACGGGCTGGCAAGCGGAGCGCAACGCGGAGGTGGCACGCTATGTGCTGGAGTATGCCGATGGCACGCAAGCGGAGCTGCCCCTGCTCTACGGCGTGCATGTGCGGGCATGGAACGACGCAGGCGCCGCCATCGAGTCGCCGCCTATCTGGAGCCAGCCGACCGCTGACGGACAGCGGGTGCGCCTCCGCCTGCTGCGCTGGCACAATCCCCATCCCGACAAAGCGGTGCGCGCCCTCCGCCTGTCCACCACCCACCCCAAGGCAGGCTATATGCTGCTGGGATTGAGCGCAATCGGGAGCAACCCCCATCCGCGCTGAACAAACGCGCGCGGCAAATCCCTTCCCTCCCAACCCCTGCGGATGTTCGAAAATCAAGGACAGTAGCATGGCATGGATGCTAATTGCGCCACAGGGTTTGCAGCGGCGACGCCCACAGCCCCTCGCCGAACGGAACCTGCGTCGCGCCCAGATAGAACACGACGCCCCCTGCCCAACGCTCGCCTGCCCACGCGCGAAACGCGCGCAAGTGGCGAAAGTCGCTCGTTTGCACCGTCGCCGACGCCTTCACCTCAACGCCAAACAGCCTGCCCGCTGGGTCTTCCAGCACGAAGTCCACCTCCTGCCCTTTTGCCGTGCGCAGATGGTACAACTGGTAGGTTTCTGGGGCGCAGGCAATCTGCTTCAACAGCTCCATGCCGACGAAGTTTTCCAGCATGCGCCCGCGCAGCAGGTCGTCTTCGGCGAGGCGCGTCTCCGTGTAGTTCAGCAGCGCCAGCGCAAGCCCCGTATCGTTGAGCATCACTTTGGGTGACTTGAGCAACCGCTGGCTAATGTTCGCATACCAGGGTGGGACGCGCACGACCACCATCAGCGTCTCTAACAGCGTGAAGTACCGTTGCAGGGTGGAGTGCGGGATTCCCGACTCGCGTGAGAGGTTGGCGAGGTTCAGTATCTGGCAGGTCTGCGCCGCCAGCAGACGCAGCAGGCGCGCCATATCGGCGGCGCGCTCGATATCGGTAAGCATCTGCACATCGCGCGTTAGGAGGGTGTCGGCATAGTCGCGGAGCCAGAGCTGACGCCGACGCGGGTCTGCGATGGCGACGGCATCTGGGTAGCCGCCTCGCGCCACCCGCGCCCAGATGTCGCGCAACGGCTCGTAGGTCGCCATCTGGAACGCACCTGTGAAGGCTCGCGTCAGCCAGTGCGGTTGCGTGCCCTCCAATTCGCCTTGTGAGAAGGGGTACAGCGTGAGGGTCGCCATGCGCCCCACCAGCGCATCCGCCATGCGCGGCAGCGTGAGCGGGTTCGCGGAGCCTGTCAGCAGGAACATCCCCGCCTGACGCTCGGCGTCGATGCGTCGCTTGAGCGGCAGCAACAGTTCAGGCGCGCGCTGCACTTCGTCCACTACCGCGCCGAGCGGCAGGTTGTCCACGAAGCCCTGCGGGTCGGCTTGCGCCGCTTGAAGAGTCTCAAGGGTATCCAGCGTGTAGTAGGCGCGCAGCACGCCTGCGTTGATGAGCTGCTGCGCCAAAGTTGTCTTGCCCACCTGTCGCGCCCCGTTCAAAAACACCACAGGCGCAATCGCAAGCCGTTCCAGAACCCGTTCCGTGAGATGGCGAGCTATCATCATGGGTGAATTTTACCCACGCGATGGGTAATTTTCACCCACTAAGCCCCAGTCTTCTCAGCTTCTCCCCCAGCGACGGGCGCGTTTACTGCAAGCCGACCTTGAGCCAGAAACCCTCAGGCTCACCCTCGCCCTGCTCCAAGTTGTCCAACACGCTTCTTCTCGCCAATTGCTGTTCGGACTGGCTCCCCCACTCTTGCCGCACCACGCCCTGCCCGCCTTGGGCACCTTGCTCTATCGCCTCCAGACCCTTCCCGAAGCCCGCTGGTCGGATCGAGCAGGTGTTTGGGCGTGTGCAGCGTGCGGATGGGAGTTATATGAGCTGTCGGCGTGTGGCGTATGGGATGGTTCGCGTGTGGGGTCCGTTGGTGTTGTGGAAGAGGGTGCAGTATCTGCGTGTGCGGGGTGGTGGTGTTTTTTGTCGCGTGTGGGGTGTGGTGGTTGTGTGGTGTGGGGTTGGGAAGCGAATTTTCGAACACCCTCCGCTACCCCTGAGAGTGTTCGAAAATGCCGTTTTTGCCCCCCCTCCTGCAGGTTTCCCCTACTGCGCGAGGGGAACCCAAAATGCCGTTTTTGCCCCCCTCCTGCAGGTTCCCCCTACTGCGTGAGGGGAACGAGAAAGGCTCGGTTCCCCCTGCCTGCAGGGGGAACCTAAAGGAGGGGGTGAGAAATTTTGCCTATTTTCGAACACTCTCGCTACCCCTTGACAAATGCCCCCGAAATGGGGTATAATAGGGGTGATAAATTCTGCCTCCCCTTCCTCAAAGGGAAAGGGAGTGGGGAAGACGCAACAAGCAGGAATCAAGCGCAAGGCGGAGAAAACACAAAATCGGTGAGGCGGAGGCGAATCCCCCCTCACCCCGCCCCTCTCCCCCCTTCCTCAAGGGGGGAGAGGGAAAGGGAGTGGGGGGATCAATACAAAAATCAGGTAGTGACGCACGATGGCGAGGGTAAACTGCGCTATCTGTCGGAGAGAGCAGGACGCCGAACAGATGTTCTGGTGTCCCAAGTGCGAGGCGTGGTACTGCAAAGACCATACCTCCGTCGGCTTTTGGGACAACAAACGCCGCTGCCCCAAAAAGCACGAAATCCCCAAAGGGCAGGAATAGCAGGAGGTAAGCGATGAGACGGATGGTACCAAATCCGATGAGGCTCGCTTTACAAAAGCAAGGGCAAGTGATGCGAGGCAGTTCTCACTCCTTCTTACAACGGGTATCTGAAGGAAAGGGGCAAACGAACCTTTGCACGGCTCCCTCTTGAAAAGCGAGGACAGGAACAGAAGCAGGATTTCTCTGGACACACATCGCGAGTACGAGAGTGGGAGGTCTACCATGCCTAAGAAGATTATCATCGGCGCGCTCTTGATTGTTGGATTTCTCAGCACAAGAACATTCTCTTTCCCTCAGGTGCAGGTTCAAGTGACGATGGACATTGCAGCTGATGAAACTTACCGAGTCTTTGTAGGCGACGAATACTCGGTATCAACAGTCATTGCTACAGACTGGGACGATTGCAATTGCCGATGGTACTCTGCGGAAAGCTACACATTTGATGTCCATCGAGGCGGATATATATATGTTGTTGCGAGCAACCACTACGGTCCGTCCATGCTATTAGTGCGACTCTCCTATGCAGATGGAACGGTTATCTATAGCGGTGTAAATCATCCACTTGCCAACTGGGAGGTTTCCAATATCTTCCGAGAAGTGCTAACTATGTACCCTCCTCCAGAACCCGAGGATGTAAACAGATGGATAGCATCCACTACAAGCTGGGAATCTCCCAGCATAGGCGGTGAAGCTGGGCTAAATGTGTCGGGCTTTGCATATCTAAGACCGGCACGCTACATTTGGAAGTTCCCAGGAGGTTCATCTGTTTGGGGATTTTCGGGTTACACAGGGCCTGGTACTGCACTTTTCCGAATCCGAGTGCCGTCGGAGCCTGGCAACCGTCCGCCTGCGGTGCCGACGCTGATTGCCCCTGCGCATAATGCGCGGGTGTCCTCGCTGCCGACCTTCCAGTTGCGGGCGTCCGACCCCGATGGCGACCGGGTACGCTTTGAGGTGCAGGTGTGGCAAGGGAGTGATGTGCGCACCTTCTCTGTGCCCGCTTCGGGCTATGTTGCCAGCGATCAGGTTGCCAGTGGCACGCCACCCCAGCCGCTGCCGGCGGGCACTTGGCGCTGGAAGGCGCGTACTTGGGACGAGCGCGGCGGCGTCAGCAGCTGGAGTGGGGAGGGCGTTTTTGTAGTTGGGGATATACAGTCCAGCCCCACACCTCCTACACCTGCAGGTGCTCCTAATGTGGCATGGGGACCTTTGGTGCGGGTGAGTCCGCGCCCGAATGGATGGGATAGCGATACCAAGCGGCTGGTAGCTGGAAAGCGTGTGAATAATGTTCTCTATCTTGCATTTTCTCATGACAGGCGGCTGTCAGACGCGCTCACTTTCTCGTACAATTCTGGCAGGGTGGAGGAAGTACGACTTACCCAACAGGGGGTTTACTGGGTTCCGGCTAATAGCATTTCCTCCCTCACACAGATTTCTGACCCTCTTGAGATACCCGCGTATGTAGTGGTTAAGCGAAGTGGATCTGACCCTGCAATTTGCTATGGCATCAATGCCTGCAATTTGCTTGGTAATGATGTGGAAGAGTTTTACGCAATCTGTTTGCGTGTTATGTTGTCGAACGGCGAGCGCGTCCCTCCAAATCAGACAACTGTTATGGACTATCTAAAAGCTATAGGGCAATCAAACCAGATTCCTCCTCATTTACTATGGGCGATTGCTTGGGAAGAAACGCATCCTGAGTTCCGCTGGAGTCATGTTCGGAGAGACGGCTGGTCTTTGCTTACTTTTGATGGCGGAATAGGGATGATGCAACTGACTCAGGGGAGCGCCGTATGGGGACCGCGTTATATCGGTGGACGGTGGCTTGATAATCGTGTTATTCCGAATGATCTACTAACGCACTTGTATAAATTAGCCGCAGACTGGCAATATAATGTGCGCGCCGGAGCTGCGCTGCTCAATTTACCCGCAGGTAGAGTACTCGGTGCTCCGAATGGGACACTCGTACGACCTGTGCTGGAGCACTGGTGGTTCCGTGTATGGAGGTACAATGGGATTTCTTGCGACGATGACACCAATGGCTGGAGGTGCAATCTGGGACCGTTCTCCTATCCAGAGCGCATTCGGTTCTGGCTCAGTAGAACCCCCTGTGAGACTCCTCCTTACCCTCGTGTCGCTGATTCGATGGAGTTGATAGGTATCCCTGCATTTATGCAGTATGGTAGCTGTAATGCTGGGATAAGCTTTGCTCCCACTCCCTATCCTGCGAACATTGACATAGATTTTGATGGTACGATAGATGCGAGAATAAAAGGTGTAAGTAGTCCCAGTAACTTATGGGATAATAATGGTAAACTTTACTTCCAAGTTGAATCTCTGTCGTCTGTACCTGTTCAGGAAGTGAGGGTGCTGGATGCAGAAGCTCGGGAACAATACAGACAAGCTGGTGGTGGTACTATTCGCTGCTGCGCAGGACTCCAAAGTGGTTATATAGTGGTAAGGCTGAATGATACCGATGTTAAGACTTACTTTTCGTCTCAGCAATTTATCTGGCGAACACCAGGCGATGTGAACGGCGATGGTTGCGTGGATGACGCTGACCTGCTGGCGGTGCTGTTTGCGTTTGGCTGCAGCACTGGATGCGGTGTGGAGGACATAAACGGCGACGGGGTGGTGGACGACGCCGACCTGCTGGAGGTGCTGTTCCACTTCGGCAGTGGGTGTTAGTTTGTGTTCTCTTCGCCCCCCTCGTGGAGAGGGTACAATCGTGCGGGATGCGAATCACGCTGCGAGCGAACCGAGCCAGCTACAGCCAGACCCCCATCTGGATGGCAGTCGAGAAACGGCTGCTCGCGGAGCCGTTCGTCCTAACGGGCGCAGGTGAACCCGTGCCTGCCCAACTGGTGGAGCGAGAGGGCAAACGCTATCTGGTCTGGATCGAGCCGAACCTGCCCCAAGGCAGCCAGAAGCGATACGAGCTGCGCCGTGCCCCCACACCATCGCAAGGCTTCGAAGCCATCCGCGGCGAGAAATCCATCACGCTGCGCTATCAAGGGCAACCCTTCACCGCCTATGTCTATCGGGATGCCCCTAAGCCCTATCTCTACCCCCTTTATGGTCCCAACGGCAAGCCCATCACGCGCCATTTCCCGATGCAGCTCGTGCAGGGCGAATCGATGGACCATCCACACCATCGCTCCGTCTGGTTCACCCACGGCGAGGTGAACGGCATCGATTTCTGGAGCGAGGGCGCGGGCAAAGGCACGATTGTCCATCGCCAGATCGAGCGGGTGGAGGCAGGACCCGTGTTGGCACGGATTATCGCCCACAACGACTGGCTGGCACCCGACGGCAAGAAGGTCTGCGAGGAGACCACCGAGATTATCGCCTATCGCGCACCCAGCCTCGCCTGGCTCGACTATACCGTGACGATTCGTGCCAGCGAAGGAGACATTCGCTTTGGCGACACGAAGGAGGGCACTTTCGGCGTGCGGGTCGCCTCCAGCATGGAGGTCAAGCGCGGGCAGGGCGGACAAATTGTGAACGCGGCGGGTCAGCGCGACCGCGACGCATGGGGCAAGCGCGCCGCGTGGTGCGACTATACAGGTCCCGTGGAGGGCGAGATAGTGGGCATCGCTATCTTTGACCACCCGTTGAACCTGCGCCACCCCACCTATTGGCATGTGCGCGACTATGGGCTGTTTGCGGCAAACCCCTTTGGTGTCCACGACTTCATCCCCGGCACGCCGAAGGGCACAGGCGACTATCTGCTGAAGCAAGGCGAACCGCTCACTTTACGCTATCGCCTCTGCCTGCACCGCGCACGCACCGACGAAGCCCAAATCGCCCAGCACTATCAAGCATTCCTGCACACGCCCGAAATCGTATAGGGTATAATCCCCACCATCGAGGAGGTAAACCGATGCGAAACTGGCTGATTGGAACAGGAATCGCGCTCTGCGTAGTGCTGACAGCACAGGCGGCATTCCAGACAAAGGCTGCCAATGACACGAAAGGCAAGAAGGTAGCTCTCACCTGCCCCGTATCGGGCGAGGCCATCGAGAACCCATCGAAAGCCCCGCGCTACACTTACAAAGGCAAGACCTACTACTTCTGCTGCACCAAGTGCCTGAATAAATTCAAAGCCTCCCCTGCCACCTATCTCGCACGCAAGCCGGCGCAACCAAACGCCTCAACTCAAGTTGCCAGCGCCAACAAGAAGGCATGCTGTGGTGAGGAGCAAGGCGGCAGCTGCTGCGACCGTGATAAAAGCAAGCAGGCATCGGGCAAGAGCTGCTGCAGCAGCGAGAAAAAGGAGGCAAGCGGCAACACCGCCAGCGATGGGCAACAGCCAAATGCTGGCAAAGCACCCGCAGCGGACGCAAAGCTCTTCTGCCCCGTCTCCGAAGAGGCGATCACGATGGAAGACGCCATCGCTATCGAGTATAACGGCAAGCGCTACTATGTCTGCTGCAGTAAGTGCCAGCGCAAGTTCCTTGCCGACCCCGAAACCTATGCGCAGAAGGCGGAGCAGCTCTCGCCCTTACAGGGCAAGCCCATCGAGAAGGAGAACCCATAAGCCTATCGGGGCGTGTTCACCACGCCCCAAACACCCCTATCCCCTCCTCATCACCCGCTCGATGATGCGGAGAGCGGTGTCGATATCACGGTGGGTGATGCCGTAGTGGGTCACGGCACGCAGGCGTTCACCCGAAAGCGAAAGCAGCACGCCCTGCTGCTTCAGTTGCGCTTGCAACGCTGCGGGTGTCCAGCCCGTTTCAGCTGCCAGCTCGAAAATCACGATGTTGGTCTGGATGCGGGCGGGGTCTATCACGATGCCGGGGATGTTCGCCAGTCCTTCCGCAAGGCGTCGGGCGTTTTCGTGGTCTTCGATGAGGCGCTCCACCATTTGCTCTAAGGCGACGATGCAAGCGGCTGCCAGCACGCCGGCTTGACGCATCCCGCCTCCCAGCATGCGGCGCGTGCGGCGCGCCTCCTGAATAAACGCAGCAGAGCCACATACAATCGAACCGACAGGCGCACACAGCCCCTTCGAAAAGCAGAAGTTGACCACATCGAAGGAGGCGGCAATCTGCACGGCAGGAATACCCAGCGCCACGGCAGCGTTAAACAGGCGCGCCCCATCCAGATGGAGCCACACGCGATGGGACTTCGCCAGCTCAGCCACTTGCTGAATATAACTCATCGGCAGCACTGCACCGCTACAGCGATTGTGCGTGTTCTCCAGACTGATGACGCGGGTACGGGGTGTGTAAACGGAGTTGCGAATCGCCCTGCCCAGTCGCTCCAACGCGATGGTACCGTCTGGCTCGTTTGGCAACACATGCAGGAAGACACCGCCGAGAAAACCCAGCCCGCCCACTTCGGAAGTGTATAGATGCGATTCGCTGCCCAAGATGACCTCATCGTGCCGACCTGTCAAGGTGATGAGGCTCACAAGGTTCGCCATAATGCCGCTGGGCACGAACAGGGCTGCTTCCTTACCCACTCGTTCTGCGGCAAGCGATTCCAGTCGCTGCACGGTGGGATCTTCGCCCAGCACATCATCGCCCACCTCCGCCCGCGCCATCGCGCGACGCATCGCAGGCGTGGGCTGCGTTACGGTGTCCGAACGCAGATCAATCACCCGCTCCGCTTCGCGCACCACAGCACCCCGTTGTAAATAATGCGACGCACAAGCGGGTGGTAGTAAGTGGGCACCGATTCGTGACCGGGGCGGAAGTAGAACACGCGCCCGATGCCATAGCCCTGATTCACACCACCTCCCGGACCAGAGGTGAAGTGCGGGTCGATGCCGTCGCCCACCGTCCAGCACAGCCCGCTGGGAAACGATTCGCCCCCTTCAGGAAAGTAGGATTGGAACACGACCACTAGCGGTGGAGGCACATCGAACGGCGCGCCGTACATCTCCTCATGCTCGATAATGAAATCGTCGATGCCCTGCGCGATGGGATGCCACGGGGCGCAGACGCGGACATGTTCCGGCTCGGGCGGCTCTTTCTCACGCCAGCCCCCTTTCAGATGACCGCTGCAGCCCAGCACGCGCTGGAAAGGCTTGGAGTAGTGTCCCGAATGCAGCACGATTAGCCCCATGCCCTCGTGATGCACGCGCTGGCGGATGCGCTCGACAGTCTCCTCGGACACCTGTCCATGCCGCACATGCCCCCACCAGATGAGGACATCGGTCTGGCGCAGGCGTTCCATCGAGCAGCCCTGCTCCGGCTCATCGAGATGCGCCACCTGCACCTCCAGATTCTGCCCGCCCAGCTCACGCAACCCTTCCGCAATCGCGCCTCGAATACTCTGCGGATAAATCGCTTTCGCCACATGCGGCGGATTCTCATCCCAGACCAATACCCGAATTTTGGTCTCGAAATGGGTAGGGCTTGCCGCGCCACTCAGCCCTGGAGAAAGAAACGCTGTTCCTACCGTTGCCACGGTTCACCTCCTGTAGCGGGCATGATACCCGCTCGCCACACCCTCAAGGAAAAAAATGCCGCTTCCGATAATCAGGCAGAGAGGCAAGGGATGGCTGACGATGGGGCATGGAGGCGAGAGGAGGAGATGGAATGCCTTCGCCTGTTCAAAGTGGCTATCGCATTTTTTGGGATACGCCGGTGTTGCAGGTCGCGGAGCGTGCAATGGACCACGCGACGGCTCGTCAGCGACTGCTGGCGAACAACTTAGCCAATGTGAACACACCGGGCTACATTCGCTATGACCTACCCCTTCCATCGGAAGGTGCCCGCAATCGTGCCGTGGAGCTGGCACGGCAGCACGGGATTCCCATCCCGCGCCTGCCCGATTCGGCGGCACCGTTCGTGGGCGTATCGGTACAAAAGCCGCTCCTACCCGTGCCCGTGCCGACGGCGATGCGCACCGACGGCAACACGGTAGACCCCGAACATGAGCTGGCGGCACTCGCCGAGAACGAACTGCGCTACGCCATGCTGGTGCGTATCGCCAGCGGGCAGATTCGGAGTCTGCTGAACGCCATCACCGGCGAAAACACGCCCTAACACGAGGTGAACCCTATGGGACTGATTAGCACGATGCGAATCAGCGCAAGCGGTCTTTCCGCGGAACGGTTGCGCATGGATGTGATTGCCGACAACTTGGCGAACGCGAACAGCACGCGCACCGCTTCAGGCGAGGTCTATCGGCGCAAGGTGGCGATTCTGCAGCCGATTACGCCTACCCCCGCGATGCCAGGTGGCGTGCGCGTGGTGGGCATCGCCCGCGATATTACGCCGCCGCGCATGGTCTACCAACCCGGTCATCCCGACGCCGACGCAAATGGCTATGTGACCTATCCCAATGTGGATATCGTGCATGAGATGGTGGATTTAATCACCGCCAGCCGCGCCTACGAAGCGAACCTGACCGCCTATAACGCCGCGAAGAGCATGTTTCTACGCACGCTCGATATCGGGAGGTGAACGGCATGCGGATTGAAGGGCTGCATCTGTTTAAGCCGTTGCCACGCCTGCGCGAGATCGAACCGCCTCAGCGGTTGGAACCAGAGGCGGTTGAACTGGACGCACCGGAGGCAGATTTCGGCAACATGTTGCGGGAGGTTATCGGGCAGGTTGCCGAGGCGCAAAACCGAGCGGGTGAGCTGGCACAGCGGTTCGCGGCAGGCGAGCCAGTGGATGAGCATACGCTGGTGCTGGCGATGGAGCGTGCCAATCTCGCCTTCCAGCTAACCCTGCATGTGCGCAACAAGGTGCTGGAAGCCTATCAGGAGATTATGCGCCTGCAGGTCTAACGCCGTCTGACCCATCCGACTTGTCTGAAGCACTCGCACCATGCAGAACGCACTGAACCAGTTAAGGGATTGGTGGTCGAATGCGCCGCGCCCGATGCGCATCGGCATCTTGGGGGGCGTGGCGGGCTTGCTGGTGCTGTTTCTGGCGTTAGGCTTTTGGGCGTCCACGCCCAGCTACACGACGCTCTACACGGGGCTTAGTCCCGCCGATTCGGCTGCCGTCGTGCAGACCCTCAAAGAGAAAGGGATTCGCGTGCGCACATCGGGTGGGGGCAGTGTGGTGGAGGTGGAGAGCGGTCGCGCCGAAGAGGCACGGCTCGAACTGGCAGCCAAAGGGCTACCCAAAACCGGCGCACCCGGCTACGCCCGCCTCGAAAAAACACCCTTCGGACTGACCCAGGCGATGGAGCAGACCACCCTGCGCGTGGCACTCGAAGAGGAACTGCAGAACACCATCCAGCATCTTGAGCCGGTGGAGAGTGCGCGCGTGCATATCACGCCGGGCAACGACTCGCCCTTCGCCGATTCGCGCACCGAACCGAGCGCCAGCGTGGTGGTGAACCTCAAGCCGACCACAACCCTCACACGCGAGCAGATACGCGGTATCGTGCATCTGGTGTGCCACAGTGTGGAGGGATTGAAACCGGAGCGGGTCACGGTGGTGGATGGCGAGGCACGCCCGCTCTGGAACGGCAGCGACACCACGGAACTCGACAGCGAACTCATACGCGCCCGGCGCGAGGCAGAACGCACCTATGCCGACGAACTGCGACGCCAACTCCAGCAAGAACTGGATCGCGTGCTGGGACCGGGTAAGTCAAGCGTGGTGGTGCAAGCCGAACTCGATCTGGATCGGGCGGAGGTGCAAGCGCAACGCGTGGAGCCGTTAGACCCTAACCGCGCCGCGGTGATCAGCGAGACCTCCTCCGTCGAACGGCTCAACGGCAACATGCCCACTCCAGGCGGACCTGCTGGCATCGCCTCCAACCGCGCCGATACCCCTCTGTATCCCACCACACCACCCGCCAACACCACAGGCGAATACAATCGCGAAGACCGTGTGCGCAACTACGAGGTCAACAAGCAGGTGGAGCATGTCATCCGCGCGCCGGGACGCATCGAACGGCTCCGAGTTGCCGTGCTGGTGGATCAAAGCGTTCCACAGGCAACGCTGGATGCTATCCGCCAATGGCTGGAGACCACGGTGGGCGTTGTGCCGAACAATCCCACACGGGTCGTGACGGTGCAATCGGTTCAGTTTGACACCAGTCAGGCGCGAGCCGCTGCGCAGGCACAGAAAGCGCGTGAAAATGCGCGTCGCCTTGCCCTGCTGTGGCAACTGATGCCCTTTGTTCTGCTGCTGATGGTCTTTTTCTTCCTGGCACGGGTGCTGGGCAAGCAGCTTCGACGCCCCACGCTGCCTGCGCCGCGCCCAGTGGCAGCGCTGCCAGGTGCCGGTGGTATCGATGTGGCGATTGGGGAGGAGGGACTGGTGTCGCTGCATGCCCAAGGGGAAGCCCAACCCGATAGCCATTTATCGCTGCAACTGCCAGCCAGCACCCGTGAGACAGAAGAGACAGCCGTTGCCATCCAAGAGCGCACCCAACCCGAGCTCATCGAAATCCAGCGATTTGCCGAACATAAACCGGAACATGTGGCAGCCCTGCTGCGGAACTGGCTGAAGGATTAACCTGTCCGACTCGTCCGACCCATCTGACTTGTTCTGACTATAACCATGCTAAAACCGGCAGAAAAGAAGCTATCGGGGAAGCAGAAGGCGGCGATTGTGCTGGTCGCGCTCGGCACCGAGACCGCCGCCAAGATTTTGCCGCATCTGAACGAGGCGGAAGTGGAAGAGCTGGGACTGGAAATCGCCCGGCTGGGCAGCATCCCCGCAGAGGTGCGCCAGCAGGTCATCAAGGAGTTCTATGAGGTTTGCCTGGCACAGAACCTTGCGCTGGAAGGGGGAATCGATCACGCACGCGCCCTGCTGGAACAAGCGTTCGGCGCCGAGCGCGCCAACGAGATTCTCAGTCGGCTCACCCGCGCCCTGCAAATGCTCCCTTTCGATTCCATCAAGCGGGTGCATCCCGCCCAGCTCAGTACCTTCCTGCAGGATGAACACCCCCAAACCATCGCCCTCGTGCTGGCTTACTTGGAACCGCAGGCAGCGGCTGCCGTGCTGAGCAGCTTGCCACCCGAACTGCGCCCTGAAGTGGCGGAACGGCTCGCCACGATGGGCAGCACACCCCCCGAAGTCATTCGGCGCGTGGAAAATGTGTTGCAGCGCAAGCTCTCCAGCCTCGCCAGCCAAGAGCTGACCGCCGCCGGCGGGGTCAAGTCGCTCGTCGACATCCTCCAGTGGGTCGACCGCAATACGGAACGCACTATCTTCGACGCGCTCAACGAATCGAACCCCGAACTGGCGGAAGAGGTGCGCAAGCTGATGTTTACCTTCGAAGACCTGCTGCAACTGGATGACCGCGCCATCCAGCAGGTGCTCAAAGAGGTGGAGATGAAGGAGCTGGCGCTCGCCCTCAAGGGCGCCAGCGACGCCCTCAAAGAGAAAATCTTCCGCAACATGTCCGAACGCGCCGTGAACATGCTCAAAGAGGAGATCGAGTTTATGGGACCGGTACGCGTGCGCAATGTGGAGGAGGCACAGCAACGCATCGTGAGTATCGTGCGCCGACTGGAAGAGGCAGGCGAAATCACCCTCTCACGCGGCGGCGAAGACGAAATGTTGATATAGCCCTCCCCTTGCAAAACCCTGTAAGGATGGGGTATAAAAGATGGGGTATAATGGAACTACCCATCAGAAAGGAGGTATCGATGATGAGGACTGGCGCAATAACTGGGTTTCTGGCGCTCGGCATAGCCGCAGGCGCACTGTGGGCACAGCCCACTCTCACTCACCTGAAGTCGGTGGACCTGTCCAGCTACTTTACAGCGGGCGGTCCACAGGGTGATAGCGTTTCGGATGTCGCCTTCGACGGGCGCAACCTCTATGTGGCGGGCTTCGCGGTTGCCAATACGACGGACCCCGTACCCGTGGGTGTGCTGAAAATCTCGAATGTTCTCTCCCCGGACACCAATCAGTGGAGCTATATACCGCTCATCTCGCTCACCCAGGCAGCCCAGAGCCGCGTCTCCTATGTGGTTTACAAAGATGGCTTTCTCTATCTGGGCACCGGGCTGGGCGACGGTAGCGGCAACTCCGCTTTTACTGGAATCCGCAAGTTCGACGCGACCACAGGCGTACTGGATTCGAACTGGAACAATTTCGCAGGCGTGGTGATGCCATCTGATCTCACGCCGGGCACTACCACCCGCATGGAGTGCCTCGCGATAGATCCGGGTTTTGTGGGAGATCCAAGCCGGGTCGAGTCGCTGGCGATTCTGGCGCGTGGGCGCGGCTATGTGTTCCTGCGCAACTTGATTACTGGAGGCACCGCTGGATCGATGCTCTGTCGTCCCCGCCGAGCCGATAATAGTATCATCACCACGATGCGCGATATCACTTTCAACCCAGCCAATGGGGATGTCTATCTGCGTTTGGAAGAAGGCATCTGGTACGCCCAGCGCACGGACACAACCAGTGTGCTGAGCGGTGATGCTATCCAGATTCTGTCGTTGCCCAGCCCGAACCTTGTTCTGGTCAACCTGCTCTATCTACCTACGCCGTCAGGCGACCTGCTGCTGGCGAATCAGCGTTCTAATCCGCCCTCTGCTCCGTACATTCAAGTTTATCAGGTAAATGGTGCCAGCCTTACTTCGTATAGCCAGATAACAGGTTCGGAGCCACTACCTGATGGCACCACACCACCTGCTTTTAACTTCGACATCTTCAACTACACTTATGGTGATGGTCCTGACCCGTCGGCGGGCGATGTAAATCTGGATGGTATCGTGGACGATGCCGACCTACTGGCGGTTCTGTTTGCTTTCGGGCAAACGGGATCGGGGCTACCCGAGGATGTGAATAGCGATGGTGTGGTGGACGATGCCGATCTGCTCACAGTGCTGTTCAACTTCGGCTCCAATCCCACTGCTCGGTATCTGTTCGTGGTGGCAGCCAATCCCTTGCAAGGTCGGGATCGTCTCGATATCTATCGGGTGAACCCGTAGTGCCGCATGGTGGTGCGGCGGACCAGCATGCCGCCGCACCACCCCACTCTCTTACTGGTTGTCGCCCTTCATCGGGTCATACCAGTCGCGCAGGGGCGGATGGCCCGCTATCTGCCGCCAAGTCTGGCTGAACGGGTGCCATCTGGCGTGTCCATCCACGAACACATAATTGGAGCCGCCATTATGCCGTCGGATAGCCAAGGTGGTTGGTTCACCCCGTGCAGCGTCCCAAGTCATCATGTTCATCTGGCTATCTACCACGCGGGGTGGCGTGCCCCAGTACATCGGCATGAAGTGGTCGGCTTTGATGAGCATGCCCGTTCGGCTGTGGCGTTCCGCCAGCTCGGCAGAGTAGATGCACTGCGCTGGGCTGACCACCGCTGCCAGCGAGAAGGCACGCGGATTCTGGGGGTTGCCATAGGGTGGATGGAACGGATCCAAGTAAGCGTTGAAGCCGTAAGAAGTGACCCGCGGCGGATTTTCTTCCCAAGCAGGGCTGCTATCGGAAGGGCAGCGGTGCAACAACTTCGCCCGCACATAGGGCTGAAGCTGGTCAATCCAGCTCTGGGGTGTCGGGATACCCTGCCACATCATCCGCACACTGGGCATGAGCTCGTCCCAGTCCTGAATATACATCGCCAGCGCCAGCCCGATCTGGCGCGAGTTGGACAGACACTGAGTCTGCCGCGCCTTCTCCCGTGCCTGAGTGAACACGGGGAACAGAATCGATGCCAGAATGGCGATAATCGCAATCACCACCAGCAACTCAATCAAAGTGAACCCCTTGACTCTCATGGTTGCTACCTCCTCTGAGTGTTGGATATCGATGCCGACGACGGCATCCTAACTTTGCGTAGAGGTTGCTTCTTTAAGCGACCGGCTTTTGAAGCCGCTCGACTCGCATTGCACAAACGCTCAGAGGAGGCGTGGGGGTGGATCGCGTGGTACAACAGACCGAGAGAGGGAGGAGATAACAATGGGATGATAGCCAACGAACACACAAAGAGGCACCGCTATCGGGATGGCTTCACTCGCCATCCAGCGCGTGGCGCTGAAGATGGCTGCCACCTGCTGCTGGGCACGGTCACATTGGCTCAGCGCAACCGCTTTTTCGGCTCCTGACTTCGCACGGGTGCAGCAGCACTTCTCCCCACCCGCACAGTCCCGGCAGAAGCATCCCGGATGACGATTGCCCACCGGACTCACGGGCATGGGTGGCAGAGATGTGCCTATCACACCAACAACCGCCACCAGCAGCCATATCACCCGTTTCATTCACTCACCATGATACCCCAAATAGGTCAGAAAAGTCAAGTGCTGTCGGAGGGTGTTCGAAAAAATGGCTTCTCCTGCGTGGTTTCTGATAAGGGTATACATCAGCCACCCTTGTTCGGTGCACCGAAGCGGCTTTTCGCTGGCAGATCCCCCCACTCCCACACCCTCTCCCCCCTTGAGCAAGGCTTAAAGGGGTAGGTTTTTTTTCGGGGCATCCGCCCATACCCAAAAGAAAGAGCCATCGCCCGATGGGATATAATCCACACCATGAACACACAAGCGATGGCTCTACCCAAACCACTGCGACAATTTTACCGCACCATCCGCACCAACCGCCCA
>Ga0079997_116204_pt1 | contig 90528 bp, 108 predicted proteins | sample PerSpoCPS_CMetaG_FD_69200 | JGI IMG/M metagenome (GOLD analysis project Ga0079997, IMG submission 69200) | Archaeal communities from Yellowstone National Park, Wyoming, USA - Perpetual Spouter C (PS_C) MetaG (SPADES assembly) (version 2) | ecosystem: Environmental > Aquatic > Thermal springs >...
ACATTCCTACTATTTAGAACTGGTTCAGGGATATGTGTTGGAAACAGGTCTATACAAGAATGTAAGAAATCGACAGAAAGACTATACAGCAGGCTTATCAAAGAGGATATTATAGAGGATAGTGTTTTGAGATTGATATCCAGAACATAGTTGCAAAGGCTTACCTAGGCTTTAACATAGACATAGATAGGTTGTCTGAGGTATTAGAACGTGTCATATATGAGCCGGAGATATTTCCAGCAGCAATATACTACATGGATAGACCAAGGCTAACAATGCTGATCTTCCAGAACGGAAATACAATAATAGCTGGTGCGAAATCAGAGGAAGAGATAGTAGAAGCATACCAGAAGACATTAACAACCCTGGAACCTATAGGGTTGGGTAAATCTAAAGTAACAGCATAAAGTTATCTACAGTATTTCTCTTGAGGAATCACTTAGAAAGGTTCTACAGGCCGGTAAAGATTGGCAGAGAGTTCCAGTAAAGGGTGTCCCAGGAATATTTGTGTTGAAGGCTCCTGCAGCTAGGGGGAGGCCTGCATCACTACTGGTGGAGATAAACCCTGTAGGCCCAGACGGAGTGCCTACAAAGAGGAGAGGACTAATACTGAGATGTCTAGAAGAGCTTGAGGAGATAATAAAAGCCATAGAGAAGATAAATCCAAAGACCTCCGGAGAGGAGGAAGAAGGGCTTGAGATATGAGCGAAACATGATGAGCTGTAATTAGGAGCTTTTCTATAAAGAGTACGAGCAACCCCTATACCCTGTATATAAGAGGTCTGCTAAATATGTTGAGGGATGGGTTACTGCTCTAAATGCCAATACCACTATCCTGTTGAGGAGAATAAATATAGATGCCCCTACGACCACATGTCATTAAGAACATCACCAAGAAAGAAGAAAAATAAAAACGCTCTTAATCCATTTTCCTTAAGGTTGGTTGAAGCCGGCTAGGAGGCCTCCAGCTTTGCCTTGAGAAAATCAGGTATGACGCCTTTCTTGGCCAGCTCAAGAGCCTGGTTGTGTGTAAACCGCCACCAGACATCGCCGCGGGTATCTCGCTGGAAATCCCACGGGGAAACAAGGACCAAATCCCCCTCCTTAATCCAGATTCTCCTCTTAAGCTGGCCCCTAATCCTGCAGATTCTCTGCTTACCGTCAGCACAGTCCACCAACAGCCTGTCATAACCATACATCTTGCTGACCACGCCGTAGACATCGCCCGGCCCAGGCTCAACCATCTGGTCCAGCTCGTCAGGCTCCGAGACTATTTTCCGCTTTCCCATGGTACCGCCCGCTATGTGTATGCGTAAACCACTATTTAGCTCAAGCTTACAGAGATGGCCGATGCTTCCATAGCTTCAGCCATCCAAAACAGCTATCTAAGCTTATTTGTAGTTATGCTAGCATCCCGTTGTAGAACCGTTGCTAATGCGGTTATGTATGTTTTGAAAGGATTTCGGCGAGCTGGCTGGGCTGGATGTTAGAGCCTGTCAGCATTACCACGGTCTTGAGGTTTTTGAAGCCCAGCTTGTAAGCTGCCGCGGTGGAGGCCGCCCCAGCCAGCTCTGCAACCTGCCTAACGGCATAGAAAAGCTTCGCAACAGCCCTCTCCATCTCCTCGTCCGAGACAAGCACCACGCCGTCAAGCCTCCCTCTAAGCAGCTCGAAGGGTGTCGGGTAGGCCCTTGCAACCGCTAGACCCTCGGCCCTTGTTTTAACGCCCTCGGTTGAAACGAGCTTTCCCTGCACATATGACTCGTAAAAGGCTGGGGCCCCCTCTGCCTGAACGGCGAATACCTTGGTTGATGGCTTTATAGTCTTGTAGACTGTGACCGCGCCGATGGCTCCCGAGCCGCCGCCTAAAGGGTTGATCACGAGCTGGACATCCGGAAGTTCTTCAACGACCTCGAGGTGCATTGTCGCGACGCCGGGGTAGAGGAGTCTCTCGTTAATTGGGTCCACGTAAACAAGTCCCTGCTCATCGGCAAGCTTTTTTGCGTAGGCAGCCGATTCATCGTAGTATGCACCATAAGTTATGATGTCGGCCCCCAACTCCTCCACGGCCTGTTTTTTGACAGGCGAGACCCAGTCTGGCATGACAACCTTTACATCAGCCCCGTACAGGCCACCGGCATACGCCATTGATTGGGCGTGGTTTCCCATGGAGGCTGTGACGAAACCCTTGGCCCTGTCATGCATCATAGCCATGTAGTATATCCCTCCACGGACTTTGAAGGAATGGGTTGGGTTGAGGTTCTCAAGCTTTACATACACATCGGACTCCAGTTCACGGGAGAGGGTGCGGGAATACACAAGCGGCGTGGGTTTCAGGTATTTGCTGATGACTTTCCTAGCTGCGTAAACCTCTTCCAAGCTTACCATTTAGTATATCGGTAATTTCTCCATTACTTTAGCATTATGTGTGGAGTTATGGGTGTTGTCTATGCCTTAGTCAATCGCTTTAACAAACCCATTAACATAATGCCAGCGGTTAGCTGTAGCATGGCGGCATAGGCGGCGACAAATACTGTAGGCGTCCCTGACTCTATCATGTATCCGTAAACGGTGCCTGCAACAGCGGCTCCCGCCCCCAAGGCTAGACCGTAGTAGGCGTAGGAGCTGCCAAGACCATCACGCTCAGCTATCTGTGCAACCAAAGCCCTGAACACTGTCTCCTGTGCACCAACAGCCACACCGACCAATGACGCACAGAGCATTAGCAAAGGTATGGGTGTGTTGACTAAAAGGGCCGGTAGAAAAGACACCCCTATCCCCGCGGTCACAACAACTCCACCCCACCTGTCAAAGGCTTTCCCCATGGCTAAACCTGTGGCAGCGTCAACAACCATCGCCAGCGTGTATGCCGCCGGTACAAGCCATGAACCCGCCCCAGCCTCCACCGAGACCATGTAGAGCACGAGTGAGGCCGGCAGAAGGCCTGCCGAGTTCAGGCCGACCACCGCGGAGTAGAGCAGGGTTTTCCTCGAAGGTTTAAGACTGTGAGAGGCCTCTGCATGTTCAACATGTTTCGGTAGTCTTGTTACGGAAGCTAATAGCATGACGTAAGGTATAGTCATTGCTAGGAAAACTGCCTCAATCGAGTGTAGAGTGGATAGCACAACTATTGCGAGAAGTGGGCCTAGGGTTGCGCCGACTTGGTCAAGTAGCTCGTGTATGCCGAAAGCCATCCCAAGCCCTACCTCGCCTCTGCGCCGGGCCAGTATCGCGTCTCTCGCCGGAACCCTTAACCCCCTTAAAACACGTTCGGTCACGGCAAGCAAAATAATCGGCAGCACCCAAGGTGTAAAGGCCATTAAAGGTATGACTATCAGCCCACCGTAGCCGAGTTTGACCAAGAGGTCGTATCTACCAGTTCTGTCGGCGATAAACCCTCCAATCGGTCTCGACGCCCAGCCCATGAACTCGGCGAAACCCAGCGCCGAGCCTACAGCAACGGCGTCAAGTCCCAGCTGCCTCATATAGTCCGGCAGCACAGACCTGCCGCCCTCGTAGACGAAGTCGCCCAACATGCTTATGATGCCCAGAAGCAGGACAAGCCGGTAGCCGTTGTAACTCAAGCCTGTGCACCCTGAGGCAGTGGACTAGGCTATATTAACCTCTTGCTCGACAACACGTTCGTTAAAGCAACCACTGCGAAAGTCAACACAGAAATAACTGTCATCCAACCCGACAGAGACCATAGAGCTAGGTTGTATGCGGTCCCCGCCGACAGCCTTAAAACGGTCGAGGTCTGGAGCATGGTGAACGGTATGTAGAGGTGTGGGCTGTAGAAGTGGGGGATGCGCAGTATCGCAGGCAGGATTATTGGAGCATGTGTGAATATCATTGTTGCAGCGAATCCGAGAAATATTACGTGTATCAATGTGTCAAAGGAATTGGTGTAGAGCCACAGCACAGCCGCAAGTCCAAGCCATGAATAGGCCGTAGCCAGCCCAAGCCCAAGATATCTACTGAACCCCTTTTTCCTGACGAGCCGTATTGCAACATCTCTGCGTGCGGCGGTGAGGAGAACTATTGTGAATGCCGTGGCCATCAACAATTTTTCAGCAGTTAATATGGCGACAGCCGCTAGGGGTATGCTCGCTGCAGCAAGAATGTAGGCTGTCCTCGGCGCGTTAGATATTTTCAGCATATCCATCCTTTCCCCAGCGATGAATGTGGTTAGGAAGGCGGTGTAGGCGTAGCTGTAGAATGTGGTTGGGCTGTTTTGGATGTAGAAATATATCCCGACCCCGATGAATGCCGCGGATGCTGTGAAAAAGATTGTGGAGAAGTGTGTGCGGAAGCGGTACTGGTTGAGGAACGCCCATGAGAGGAAAGAAACGCTGCCGGCAGCCCATAGAACTTTGTTCACAACCATTCCGCTGAAGAGGAGGGCTACGCCGCCTAGGCTGAAGCAGAGGCTTGATAGCGCCGCAACCCAAGAACCGCCTCCAAAATAACGCTCCAAAGCAATCAATGATGCGAGAAAACCTACAACCATCAAACCGCCGTGGTGAAGCATGGGCTGTTGAAAAAAGGGTTTAAAGACACCCATTCTCGTTAAACCGCCGTAGAGCCCGGCAGCCAGACATACCAGGACAGGCGCCAGCAGTAGAGCCCGAAAACGTTCAGCCATACACGCCCATATATTAAGCGGGATTTAATCCTCTACAACTAATCCTAGTCGGCCGAAGCTTCCTCTGCGTCAAGTTTCTTTAAAAGCTTCTCAAGGATTTCAACCTCTTTAGCAAGCCCCCTCATATGCAGCTGTTTCAAAACATCCTCAATCGGTTTCTTCACCCTCTCAAATAGCTCCTCGACGGAATCTGCTTCAAAAAGTTGTATGGAGAATGTCTGGGCTAGACGTCGTATTTTGTCATCAACCCTGCCTATTACCATCAGAGCCGCGGACCCCGCTTTGACGTCGAAGTTTTTTGTGAAAAGCTCGTATATTTTGGCCTCGTCAACTATCCGTGTGACATCTGCGACAACGCCTAGGCTGGGTGGGTAGCCCGGCTTGTTCACGTATAATGTGAATTCGTGAAGTATGCCCGAGGAGCCGGGTAGGTAGGCGGGCGAGACAGCCGAGTACCCTCTGCTCTCAAAATAGTTTGTGAGCATGGCCAAGTCAACGAATTGGCTTAACAAAGTCGACAAAGCTTCGTGGTTGACGACGTACTTGTACCCAGGCTTGAGGACAAGCTCCTCCTCTATGCTTGCCCTCATACATTTCCCGCATATGTACCGCTTAACAGGTATGGCGGATACCCGGCCACATGAAACGCATTTGTAGAATATTCCTGCACGCCGGTAGTCGACTCCCAAGGCCTTGAGTTCTTTATCGCATTTAGGACATCTGTATCCTTTTTTGCTGAACTCGGACTCGAAGTCCACGTAACCGCAAATCAGGTGCTCTACGACGTTTCCGCGAAGAAGTCTTCCGGAGCTGCATGTAGGGCAGACGGGTTTGAGCGAGTGATGGAACGCACCGCAGTTGGGACACGACAGCGTGGACTCGAGCAGCTGCCTCTCAAAAACCCTCATGTCAGCCAAGGTCTCCAAAACGCTTGCCGCGTCCACTGAATCTGTTCCCAACACTTTCTCGGCCTCGGGATAGCTGTAGCCAACATCTGTGGCTACGGGTTCAAAGCTCTCAACCCGATGCTCCATTATATATCTCATCAAAGTTCTCACACTTTCACGCCTAGTTATCGAATCCTTTGCCTCCATCACTTAGTCATCTCTTTAAGCCTCTCCAACCTCTGTGAAATAAGCCGCTTAAATATTTTTACCTGCAGTTTTTTCAGCCCTTCCCCTGTTACTGCCGACGTTTCCAGATAGTCAGCCCCCAGCTCCGCGGCCGTTTTAAGAGACTCGGAGTAGTTGACTGACCGCGGGAACAAATCCCTCTTATTTCCAACGATTAGCAGTTGGGGTCTCGGGCTTGTCTCGTTGACTAGACGGGCGTAGCGTAGAGTTTTGAGGAAGGTGTTGCGCCGAGATAGGTCAAACACGATGACAGCCAAATCGTAGGACCCTTCTATCCTTGAGACTTCATAAGCTTTCTCACTCATCGCTAAAGTCATGGATAACTCATCAAACTCGAAAGTTTTCTCCACACCTCTCTCCAACCCCTCCGCCGTATCCAGGCCTCCATAGGCAAGCCGTTTGATAAGAGATGTTTTCCCGACACCATCGTCACCCAAAAACAGGACATTGAAGCTGTAGCTGTAGGTGGGAGATGTGGGGGGCTTCACCACTACTTGGTCTAGTGTAGCCCCACACACCATACAGTATTTACCCGAAACAGTTGTCTTTCCGCAACGCGGACAGTTTACCCACGTCCATCGAGACACCAGGCGGTCAACAGACATCTATTACCGTTTATATGTTTTTGGCGATCTATAAAAAGGTTGGGAGGCCCCGGCCTTTACCGGGCCCTATGCCTACTTTTTCGAGGTCTTCGGCTGTGACAGGATGATTTCTATCGTGCTGACGTTTCTCTGCCGGCCGTCGTTTCCGACTCTCCCCTCCTCTGTGCCTATGTTCACCTTCTCCACGACAGCGTTTTGGACAAACCTTCTCCTAACAACTTCCGCCACGTCCACAGCCTTGGCTATAGCTCTGCCACGCGCCTTCAGCACAACGCGCTTGCCCTCAGCAAGCGGGAGAGTCGTCGCCAGCACGTAGTTCATCGTCGGCTTTTTTCCAACGAGGACAACAGAGTCTTCGACCATAGTCTCCGCCTCTCTCGGTGATTATACACACTTCATAGGGTGGATAAAAACTTGACGCGTATGGCTGCATGGATTATAGACACCTAGTTAACCTGCGCCTTTACCTGTTAGTCTGGCTGGAGCCGCGTTAAATAGGACTCTACATCGACGGGTGCAGCTGTGTTTAACTCAGACTCTAGGGCATCACCTGCCGCGGCCTCGGCAACATCCTGCCCCAGCCAGCAAACGACAGGCCTTGGTTTGGGCGTTCTGTAGTAGAAGAAAATCTCAGCCCATGCAATTGTATTGCGCGTCGGCCCGAATCCAGTGTGGGTGTAGAAGTAGGTTAGCGAAGTGCTCTCCGCGTTGGCCGTGACCTTAACATATCGGTTTTTTTGGAAACTTATCATCAGCTTGTTTGTGTCACATTGTTCATTAACCGAAAGTATCTGTATCAGCTTGAAGCGCTCCCATCGCTGTGGACGGCAGTCCACCGCATCGTCCGCCTTCGTCAACCGTTCGCTTGAGAAGGTGATTCCGTTAACCGCGAGGGCTTTCTCCAGCACCGGCGTCGTTCTAACCATGTAAACCCTTGTCGGAAGCTTGACAACATACTCGTTTACAATCGCCTCGTCATACACGGCCTCAGAATGGGGCTCAGGCTTAACACCGGTGGCTCTGAAGAATTCCTCAGGCAGCAGGGCTTGAGGAAAAACCCCAACCCTTTTACGGTCATGTATAAGCCTGACCGTATGACCTTCATTAGCTAATCTTACGGCAGTCATGACGGCGTAAACCGAGCCGCCAAGAACCCGCATCAGACAACAACGGTATAGGACCAGGATAAATATCATCCAGCAGCCTTTTTAACAGCTCCAAGCCGTTTTAAGTCACGGACATGTCTTACAGGGAGGCCTCCCCGGACGTGGATTTGGCTCAGGCGTGTCTGCCGCGAAGAATCTCGTCGAGGAAGGGCGAGAACGGTGTTGTATTGGTTGTGGGTGGGAGCTGGCTGTACCACGGGGCCCCATTCCTTGTCTCGGTTGCCGCCTTAAGGACGGGCGTCGACCTAGTCTATACATCGGTCCCTGATAAAATCTCAACAGCTGTCAGGGCCCTCTCACCATCACTGATAGTTCTACCACTGCCGGACTATAAGCTGACTTCAAAGTCTGTGGACAGGTTGTACAAGGTTTTGGATAACGTTACAGCCGCGGCCATAGGCCCCGGACTTGCTAAAGGCTGTGAGAAAGGGTTGGTTAAGCTTGTGGACATACTTGTTGAACGCAACATCCCGCTGGTCCTTGACGCCACAGCTTTGATCCCAGACATCCTGGTGCATGTTTCAGGGAGTAGGTGTGTTCTCACACCTCATGCAGGTGAGTTTAAACGGCTGTTCGGCATCGACCCAGGGTCAGGCCTTGAGGATAGGGTGAAGAATGTGGCAGATGTCAGCGGAAGGCACAGGGTTGTAACTCTTCTGAAGGGCGTCGTTGACATTATCTCAAACGGTGTTGAGACAGTTATAAACAGGAAACCCCCTATTGCGGCAGCCATGACCGTGGGGGGGACGGGCGATGTGTTGACGGGGGTTGTAGCGGGTTTTCTGGCGAAGGGTACAACACCTATGTCCGCGGCTGTCGGCGCTGCGGTTGCAAACGGTTTAGCTGGCGTCGCTGCCGCTGAGGAGAAAGGGCTTCACATAACCCCTGAAGACCTCCTCAACCATCTACCACGCGTTTTGAAAAAATACGACAGGCTGGTGTGATGATAAAGTTTTTTTACGCTGCTTTACTTATAGAGGTTGGGCTGAGATGCCTGTCCGGATTGGTTTGATAGGTAAAACAAACACTGGTAAGACAACTTTTTTCAACGCTGCAACGCTGCAGTACGCCGAGGTCTCCACATATCCTTTCACGACGAAGCAGCCCAACTACGGGACAACCTACACGATAACACCATGCGTCTGCCGTGAGTTCAACGTCCAAGACAGCCCACGTAACTCACTCTGCATAGAAGGGTACCGCCACATACCCGTCGAGTTAATCGACCTCCCGGGTTTGATTAAGGGCGCTTGGGCAGGTAAAGGCTTGGGTAATCAGTTTCTATCGGTCGCCGCGCAGGCTGATGCACTTATACACGTGGTCGATGCTTCGGGAAGTGTCGACGAGGAGGGCAGGATAACAGATATGGGTGTTGGAAACCCTCTCGCGGATTTCTACGACATACAGGAGGAGCTTGTGATGTGGTTGATGAGGCTTATAGACAGGCAGGATGAAAAAATAATCAGAAACCTGAAGGCGGGCAAAGCTCTTCCCGAAGCCATGGAGGATGTTCTAAGGGGTGTTAAAATCTCGGCGGCAAACGTTGTGACGGCGTTGAGGCTGTCAGGCCTTGAGAATAAGGATTTTGAAAACTGGACAATGCTTGACGACAAAAAGTTTGCGGAAACACTTCTGAGCGTCGCAAAACCGATGGTAGTCCTCGCGAACAAGATGGACCTGGAGACCGCGGCCTCAAACTTTGAGACGCTGCGTGAAAACCTGACGAACTACATTGTAATTCCTGCAAGCGCCGAGGCAGAGCTTGCCCTAAGGCGGGCTGTCCAGAAGGGCTACATAAAGTACATCCCTGGAATGGAGGAGTTTAGGATAATTAACGAGGAGAGGCTGACGCCAGAGCAGAGGAAGGCTCTCGAGTTCATCGAGTCACGTGTATTGGGTGAGTATATGCGTACAGGGGTCCAGTTCGCCATAAACGTGGTCGTCTTCAAGCTTCTCGGCATGGGTGTTGTCTATCCTGTATCCGACCCCGCCAAGCTCTCGGACCGCTCTGGAAACGTTCTCCCAGACGCCTATCTTATGCCTCCGAACTCCACTGTACGGGACCTAGCCCGCACAATACACTCGGAGCTTGAGAAGGGCCTTCTCTACGCCATCGACGTAAGGACAGGGCTTAGGCTGCCGGGAGACTACAAGCTCAAAGATAGAGATATTCTCTCAATTGTCTCGGCAACACGCAGGGCTGTCTAAACCGGCTCCAGGTAAAATGTTAGAAAGCCTTCAGGCTCCCTAGGCTTTACAACAAGCCTAACATCCATTCCCACCTTAAGCTTTGCGGGGTCGTCGGCAGCCATCCAGCAGAGAACGTTAAACCCCTCCTCCATCCTTGCAACCGCGACGACGTAGTCGGGGTAGTGTAAATAGCTTGTAGGCTTCACGTTAATCACGGTGTAGGTTAGGAGTTTTCCATACCCCTTGATCTCCACCCACTCAAGGTTCTCGTCCATGCAATACGGGCAGTCAGCCTGTGGGGGGAAAAAGTATTCTCCTTTGACAGGACATCTTGTAGCGTAGACCTTTCCCTCTTTCAGGCCGTCGAAAAATTTCTTTACACGTTTAATCGGAATCAGGTATTTCAGCCGCAGCTCGCGGACATCGACCCAGAGGGGGTCGCCGGTCTTTTCGTCTGGGATTACCGGCAGCCCCTCTGACTTTGTTATTTGCTCAACCGTCTCAAGCCATGTTTTGACCATCTTTTCGAGCTCCTCACGGGCTATACTCATATTAACCACCTTTCTCGAGGCTGTAGACAGTTACATAGGCGTAATGCCCTGTCCCGCCGATGTTGTGTGCAAGCCCAACACCATGAATGATGTCAGCCTGCCTGTCCTTTGGATTCTGCTGCCGTAGCTGCTTAGCTATTTCGCCCGCCATGCTCACACCTGTAGCGGCTATAGGATGGCCTTTGGCCTTCAGCCCGCCGTCTAGGTTGACGGGAATTAGACCACCCTTGTACGTCTCACCCTCACGGGCCAGCATATACCCCGTACCCGGCCTCGCAAAACCAAGATCTTCGTAGGCGATTACCTCGGCTATGGTGAAGCAGTCATGGACCTCGGCCACGTCAAGCTGTTTGTGCGGCTTGGAGGGGTCGATTCCTGCTTTCCGGTAGGCCTCCTGCGCGGCACGGCGCGCAGCCTCTAAGTTTAGGAAGGAGGGCCTTTTACTGAGGTTCGAGGTGTCTGAGGCATATCCTATGCCCCTTATCCAGATGGGTGTATCGGTTAGTTTCTTCGCAACCTCGGCGGAGGCCAACACGACGGCGGCGGCTCCGTCGGTCACTGGGCTGCAGTCATACAGCTTTAACGGCCACGCCACATACCTGCTCCTCATAACATCCTCGACCGTTATGCGTTTCTGGAATGCTGCGTAGGGGTTAAAGCTCCCATAGTAGTGGTTTTTGACGGAAACAGCCGCAAGGTCCTCCTCCCTTGCTCCGTACTCGTTCATGTAGGCTGTTGCATAAAGCGCATAGTATCCTGGGAAAGTTAGGCCGAACTGGCTGAATTCCCAGAAATAGTTACCCGCGCGGCCGATGAGCTCGACAACCGTAGGTGTGAGGGACTCGTTCATCCGCTCAACCCCAACCACCAAGGCCACGTCAGCGGAGCCGGAAGCGATGATGTTGTACGCGGTCGTCAAAGCAGCTGAGCCGGAGGCGCATGCAGCCTCAATCCTGTAAGTTCCAACACCCGTTAGGCCCGAGTATTCGTTGACAGAAATTGCGGGAAGAGGTTCGGCGCTCCACCCACCTACGTTTGCGAAGGAAACCATCTGGACATCTTTCTGAGTTATCCCCGCATCTTTCAAAGCCTGTTTAACAGCCTGCCAAGCCAGCTCGTTAAGCGTCATATCCGGGACCCGACCAAACCTTGACTGACCAACTCCAACTATCGCAACCGGGCGCACATATGACAAACTTATCACCTGCCTATTATGGATAGTTTTGGTGTGAATGGTTTTGAGCGGAGCTGTCACCAGTTCGACGATCATAGTAATGGACCTCGACGGAACACTACTCAAGTTCAACCTCAAGCTCAGGGAAGCACATGAAAGGGTTGCGCAGATTGTTAGCAGGTATGGGCTGGAGCCCCGCCAAGGTGAGGCAATACAAGAGATGATAGATAGAGCAAAGGATGTTCTGAGCAGTGAGGAATGGGTGAGACTTAGAAGGGAAGTAATGGAAACAATGATGAAGTATGAGCGTGAGGCCGCAGAGATCGCCGAGACACGTGAGGGGATAGTCGATGTACTAAGACTTCTGAAAAGAGAGGGGTTTAGGCTTGCTGTTGCAACAAACACGAACAGGGAAAGTGCTGAAAAATCTTTGAGCAGGACGGGTCTGGCCAAATATTTTGAAAAGGTTGTTACGAGGGATGATGTTGAACGGCTTAAGCCACGGCCGGACCTACTTCTAAAAGTTGCCGAGCTATTCAACGTCAGCCCAGATAGGCTTGTTTACATAGGTGACAGCATAAACGATTACCGGGCCGCCGTGGAGGCAGGAGCGCGGTTCATCGCATTACTCGACGGTGTTCACGGCAGGGAGGAGTTCACGGCAGCTGGTGTCAGTGAAATAGCTTCAAACCCTTATGAGATACTTAACCATCTAGGAATAAAAAGTGAACCGTTAAAAGTAGTGCCTGACACCTCGGCTATAATTAACGGAACAATAACTAGGTTGGTTGAGTCCGGAGATTTGGATGGAGCCGAGTTGATAATACCTGTGGCCGCGGTGGACGAGCTGCAGGCTCAGGCCTCTCAGAAGAGGGAGCCAGGATTTGTGGGGCTTAATGAGCTGAAGAAAATACGTGCAATGTCTGAGGAACACCGTTTGAGTATAAAGTTCGCTGGTGAGAGACCCAGCCTTGAAGAGATAAAGCTGGCCAGGAAGGGACGCATCGATGCGTTAATACGTGATGTTGCAAAAAAGGAGAAGGCCTGGCTCTACACCTCCGACTACGTCCAGTCGCTGGTCGCTGAGGCAGAAGGGATTTCTGTGAAATACTTCCCAGCCCCTGAGCTGCCTCCAAAGATGTCGTTCGAGCAATACTTCACCGATGATACGTTAAGCCTACACTTTAAGGAAGGCGCTCCGATTATGGCGAAAAGGGGTCGGCCCGGGAACTTTAAGCTGGTGGTCATTGGAGATAAGCCCCTAGATGCTGGGGAGCTGAATAGCATTGTCAAGGAGATAACCGAGCATGCGAGACTGAGGCCCGAGGGTAGCATAGAAATAGTTAGAAGCGGCGCATTTGTGGCGCAGATTGGAAATTATAGAATAGCGGTGGCTAGACCGCCGTTCAGCGACGGTCTCGAGGTAACAATTGTAAGGCCGATAGTAAAGCTCAGGCTTGAAGACTACCAACTTCCACAAAAACTACTTGAAAGGTTTGAGATGAGGGCGGAGGGTATCCTGATTGCGGGCCCGCCGGGAAGCGGGAAATCAACCTTCGCGGCAAGCCTCGCAGAGTTCTACAGTCAGAGGGGCAAAATAGTCAAAACACTTGAGTCGCCTCGGGACCTACAGGTGGGGCCCGAGATAACACAGTACAGCCCACTTGAAGGGGATTTTGAAAAAACCGCCGAGATACTTCTTCTCGTGAGGCCGGATTACACAGTCTTCGACGAGATAAGGAGGGACAGGGATTTCCAGATTTTCAGCGACATGAGGCTTGCGGGTGTTGGTATGATAGGTGTTGTTCATTCGAGTGACGCGGTGGGTGCGATACAGCGATTCATAGGCCGTGTGGAGTTGGGGATGATACCGCATATTATAGACACGGTGGTCTTCCTTGAGGCTGGAAGGATTGCCAAGGTCTACACACTCTCTCTCGTTGTAAGGGTTCCGACGGGCATGACGGAGGCTGATTTAGCTAGGCCACTTGTCGAAGTAAGGGACTTTTTCACCGATGAGCTCGAATACGAGATATACACGTACGGTGAGGAGAACGTGATAATTCCTGTTAAGCATGTGCAGAAATATGCTGCACGGGCTGCTGAGGGTCTCCGTGAAAAGGTTCTTGAAGCGTTGAAAAGGTTTGATGAATCGGTTGAAGTGGAGGTGGTGGGAGGCAATAAGGTTGTGGCCTATGTTGATAGAGATGTTATGCCACGCATTATTGGACGCAAAGGCGAAACAATATCGAGGCTCGAAAAGGAGCTCGGGGTCTCGATTGATGTAATGCCGCACGTGGTAAGCTTGGGGCGTGAAATAGAGTTTAACGTCAAGGAGAGCGGCGCCACGGTGAACATCGAAGTAGGGGAGGAATACGCAGGACGAAGGGTAAACATATACGTTGACAACGAATACCTTTTTTCCGCAACCGTGGGCCGCAAGGGGGTTATTGCGGTGCGCAAAAAATCTGACCACGGAAAAACTATTATAAAATATATCTCCGCAGGCAAAGCTTTGAAGATAATTTTAGCGGATTGATTACTGCTTCAACTTGCAGTGTGGACAGATGCCTGCATCCCTCGGTATCTGCTCGTAGCAATACCAGCAAAACTTCATACCTGGCTCAGGCTCGATGGATGGAGGTGGTTTCAAGAAAAATCCGAGAACCAACATAATAACACCGGCGAAAACAAAGATATGGGAGAGGGGTAGACCTGCAACCATCATAAAAAGACCAAACACGAATACAAGCCCTCCCGAGAAGAGTAACGGGGACCTCTTCACGCAACAGGTGGTCTCACAACCCTATATTAGTCTGTGCAGGAACTGAATTGTAGATTTTTAGGGCAAATGTTTATATGCCTAAATTCTTCCAGCGGTATATGGCTGGCGAAATTTTGGCCGCGGTAGATGGTTCACAGCATTCCTACAGAGTTATAGAAGAGGCCGCGAAGCTTGCAAAGTCCACGGGCTCAAAGGTTTTGCTACTCTATGTCGTCGAAAAGCTCGAAGCACCCCCAGAGTTCGCCCAATACGTCAAAATAGAGCGAATAGAAGCTGACCCTGACCTATACTACAGGGAGAGGGTTGGAAAGGTTGTTTTGGAAAAACTTGGCAACGTGTTGAAAGAGAAAGGAGTCGAACATGAACCTTTACTGGAATTCGGTAACCCCGCTGATAGGATTCTAGAAACAGCCGATGCGAGAAAGCCATCCTACATTGTGGTAGGGGTAGTTGGCCTACGTGGAATACGCAGGGTCATGGCATTGGGAAGTGTAGCCCGCCGCGTTATAGAAAACGCGAAAACACCTGTGGTTGTGGTCCCATAAAACTGAAACAGTAAGCATGAAGAAGTAAGGAAAAGAGAGGGGAGGGGGTTTTTGGCTGGGCGCCGTTTGTGTTTTATGGCCTAGTGTTTCTTGATGTAGTTTTCGAGGCGTTATTGTTTTCTTCTGATGGTGAAGCCGATGTTTTTGAAGTTTGTGTTGCTGCTGACTCTATCTTTTCATTGTCTTAAGGTCGCAGAATGTTTTCCCTGCAGTCTTTATGGCCATGAGCCCGTAGATTCGAGGCCGAGGCGTTTCAGAAGGTCTTTGACGTATGTTAGTCTGTGTTTAAGATAATTATGTAACCACTCTCCTTAACACACCCTTCTGAATCGACGAATCCGCTGCCATGCATCTCTCGCGGTGCTCAATGTACTTCTTCAGTTTGTCAAGGTCTACCGTCTAAGTAGTTCGTAGAGTGTCTGAGACCAAATTTCTACAAACGTATTTTCCTACGTCATTTCTGTATCTAGGCTTTATGGGGTCCCTTCAAGTACTTTTGCCAGACAACGCCCGAACTCTACGGCAAACTTTCTTTCCTTCACCTCAAGGGGTTTTGTCGTCTGAACGTTGACTCTGTTTTGCCAGTGCGTCTCCAATGACGTCCATGGGTGAGCAGTCTACTTGTTGAGCAGAATAAACATAGATGCCCTATGACCATATACGTTTAAGGGCCTCACCGAGCAATAGCAGTAAAGGATAAAGCTATAGGCCTTTAAAGGATGTCTAACATGGACCGGCGGGGATTTGAACCCCGGACCTCCCGCGTGCGAGGCGGGCGATCTTCCAGACTGATCTACCGGCCCAAGGTACTTCGATAACTGCATTTGGGGGTTTGTTGTTGGGTGATTTAAATATATGCATGTTAGCCGCTCTTAAAGGGACATCTTTCTTCTGTAATAATCTATCACACGTTTAAGCCCCTGTTCCAGGCTTACTTTGGGTTTGTAGCCAAGTGTTTTGGAGAGCTTCTCTATCGAAGGTGTGCTCACCATGGGGGCTGCCTCGCTCGGCGTGCGTGGCGGCAGCAGCTGTAGCTCGGACGACGAGCCCGTGAGTTTCTTGACAAGCTCCGCAAGCTCTCTTACCGAGATCCGGCCGCCGGCACCGACGTTAAAGCTCTGTCCAACCGCTCCCTCCCTCACCAACGAGAGCTCCACCGCATGGCACAGGTTCTCCACATGGTAGGGGTCGGTCACGTCACGGCCCCCGTTGTAAAGCGGTATCGGCTTGTTCTCCAGACAGGCGGTCACAAAGCGGGGGACCATCTTGCCCGGTGGCTCGTACTCTCCGAAGGCCTTCCACGGCCTCAGCACAACAACCGGGAGGTTGTGGTTCCTATGATAGCTCCAGACTATTTGTTCGAGGGCGACCTTCGAATAGTCATAGGGCGTCCGGGGGTTGGGCGGGTCATCCTCCACAACGGGGTTTCTGGCCGGGGCACCGTAGTAGTTGGCTGAGGAGAGAACAACAATCCTGCCTACCCCGGTCATCCTACAGGCCTCCAATACGTTTAAGGTTCCATAGCAGTTGACCCTGAAACATCTATGTGGGTTTTTGACGGACTCTGGTATGTCTGCCACGGCGGCCAGGTGTACAACTGCGTCGAAACCTTCCTCTCTAAACGCCTCAACCGTCCCCTCAAAATCTGTGACATCAAAAACTATGTCGGCACCGGCGGCAAGGTCCGCGCCCACCACCTGAAAACCACGCGAACGTAGATACTCCGTCAAATGCCTGCCTACAAAGCCCTGAGAACCTGTTACTAACACCTTCACGGGGGCTGGACTGAGAAGCCCGTATTTAAACAGGGTTTTCACCGACTGCTTGAAGACATAAAGCCTCCCTAAGTAACGTTTCCACGGTAATGGCGGCGCTTGCTTCCTTGGGTAAAGCGCTAAAGGATGTATTCACCAAGTTTCTCTCAACCCCCTCAGCGGACAGGAAGGCTGTGGAAGAGCTGGTTAGGGGTATCCAAAGGTCTTTGCTGATGGCAGACGTTAAGGTCGAACTTGTGCAGAGGCTCTCGGAGAGCATTAAGGAGAAGGCCTTGACGGAGCGCCTTCCCCCGGGTGTCAGCAGGAAAGACCATGTTATACGGGTCGTCTACGAGGAGCTGAGCTCCCTACTCGGGTCTAAGCCGGCGAAGTTCACCACAGGGGGCAAGAAACCATACGTTATAATGCTTCTCGGCATTCAGGGCACGGGCAAGACCACTACCGCCGCAAAGCTGGCCAACTACCTCAAAGCAAACGGGTACAAGGTCGGGGTTGTATGCGCAGATACGTATAGGCCCGCGGCATACACACAGCTACGCCAGCTCCTCGACCCACGGGGCATACCAGTATATGGTGAGCCAGACGGTCAAGACCCTATAAAGATCGCTGTCAATGGAGTTGAGGTGTTCAGTCGGCAGGGGGTCGATGTTATCATTGTGGACACTGCGGGGCGGCATAAACAGCAAGACGAGCTGATGGAGGAGATGCGTAGGCTTGAGAAAGCAATCAAGCCTGACGAAAACATACTTGTAATAGACGGCACAATCGGCCAACAGGCAGGTGCTCATGCGGCGGCCTTCCACAAAGCCGCCCCGGTCGGCTCCATCATAGTGACAAAGCTTGACACCTCAGCCAAGGGTGGTGGTGTTCTGTCGGCTATCGCCGAAACAGGGGCCCAGGTTAAGTTTGTAGGTGTTGGCGAAAGGCTGGAGGACTTTGAACTCTTTAACCCCGGCGGCTACATCGCCTCCATTCTAGGAATCCCGGATATCGAAAGCCTCGTGGAACGCGTGAAGCTTGCTGAGATATCGATGGACGAGGAGCGGATGAAATCGATGCTTACGGGTAAGTTCACGCTGGAGGACCTAGTAAACCAGCTCTCCAGCCTAACGAAGCTGGGCCCCCTCAGGAAGATAGTTGCAAAGCTACCTCTGCCGGGTGTGGCTGACCTGCCTGAGGATGAGCTGGAGAAGGCTGAGGAGAGGATAAAAAAGTGGTCGGCAATCATCAAGTCGATGACGAGCGAGGAGAAGACTAACCCAGGCATAATGGACGGCTCACGTATAAGAAGGGTTGCAAGGGGGGCGGGTGTGTTGGAGAGAGATGTCAGAGAGCTTCTTAAAAACTACCATGCAAGCCGCAGAATGCTGAAAGACAGGAAGCTTAGACATATGCTGAGGCAGGCTAGAGGCTAGTTGGAGACAGTCCTAAACCAAGTCCTCCGACTAATCCAGGCGAATCCTCTCTGCGACTACTGTCTGGGAAGGCAGTTCGCAAGGCTTGGGTTTGGCCTGTCGAATAGGGAGAGGGGTCGCGCTCTTAAACTTTCAACCTACATGGACGCCGCATACAGAGGTGACATGGAGACCTTAAAGCATCTCGCAATAAATGGCATGCTCCCTGAGGCTGCGTCACATTTTTCTGAGGCGGTGGCGGTTGAAAGGCGTCCCTGCTACATCTGCAACGGCGCGTTAAGTGAAGAAAATTTCAAGATGCTTGCTGACAGGATAGTGCGGGACCTCCAGGGCTACGAGTTCGCCACATTCCTTGTCGGCGCCTCGGTCCCCGCCGATGTTAGGGAGAAGGAGGATGGTTTGAGGTCTGCCTACGGCATTACACATGGGGAGGACCTGAAAAATGATGTTACACGGGAGCTTGGCCTTCTTATCACGGATATGACTGGGAGAAAGGCCGACCATAAATCTCCAGACATATTGGTTGTAGTCGACATCTTTAACATGGGTTATAGAATTCAGCCCAGCCCAGTCTTTCTGAAAGGCCGTTACAGGAAACACAGCAGGGAACTGCCGCAGTCGCCTTGGCATTGCAGGAAATGCTGGGGGCGGGGATGTGTTGCATGCGGCTTCACCGGGCGCGAGTATCCGACATCCGTTGCAGAGCTTATCGGAGAGCCTGTTAAGCGATTATTCGGGGCTGAGGGCTTCAAGTTCCACGCCGCGGGACGTGAGGACGTAGACGCTTTGGTAGGCGGAACCGGGAGGCCGTTCGTTCTAGAGTTGAAGCGGCCCAGGAAGAGATTTGTTCCCCTTGACTCGGTTGAGAGGGCTGTGAACGAGTCGGCTGGCGGGCTTGTTGAGGCCGTCTTCGAAGGGTTCGCAGGCCGAAAGGATGTGCGTGAGCTCAAGCTTACCTCACCATACGTCAGCAAAACATATCAGCTCCATGTCTTCTACGAGGAGGAATTAGACCCTGATAGGCTTAGGAAGGTTGTCGAGACTTTCAGGGATTTGGAGGTGGAGCAGAGGACGCCGACGAGGGTTTTGAGGCGGCGTGGCGAGCGTGTGAGGCGGAAGAAGGTTTACGAAGTCGCTGCAGAGCTTATCGGCGGCAGAGAAGTTGTTTTCAAAGTTAGGTGTCAGGGAGGGCTCTATGTTAAGGAGCTTGTGACAGGGGACAACGGCCGCACAAAACCCTCCTTCGCCGACATACTTGGGCAAGTTCCTTCACGGATAGAGCTTACAGTCCTCTCAGTCCATATCTAAGCTATTCTCGGAACGGCTGGTCTTAAACGCCTTACACCATGCACCGGGGTCAGCACACTGCCTGTCTCTACCAACTGTTCGAAAACCATCTCGAGCGTAAACCGCTGTAGCGCGCCTTCTACAACTTCTCGGAACGGCTGGTCTTAAACGCCTTACACCATGCACCGGGGTCAGCACACTGCCTGTCTCTACCAACTGTTCGAAAACCATCTCGAGCGTAAACCGCTGTAGCGCGCCTTCTACAACCCATTTTCTGTCTATGATTAGTGTTGGGACGGCGTATACACCCAGCTCGCCCGCCAGCTTTATGTCAGCTTCAACGGCCCTTGCCGTTGACGGGTTGTTGACGTCCAAGGTGAACCTGTCCACGTTAAGCCCCACCTCGCTTGCGCAGTCCAGGAGCACGGCCCAGTCGGCTATGTTTCTGCACTCGGTCAGATGGGCTCTCTGAACTCTGTCAAACATGTCCCAGTGTGCTTTCTGACCGCCCTGAAGCTCCGCGGCCTTGCATGCAAGCAGCCCCGGCATCGAGTAAGGGTATTCGAAATCCCGCATAGCCATGAGGTCTGCGTTAATCCTGTGCATGTCGTCATTAACGTTGGCTGCCCTCCAATGGCTCAGTATCTCCCTCTTCCCAGCCTCCCTGCTCCCGAATATTTCAACAATAGAATCAGGCGTCGGCGCTAGTGCAAAACATCTATGCACAACCTCCACACCCGGGTATTTCTCAACAATATGCCTAACTCTAGGGGAGAGGCAGTAACACCATGCGCAGAGCACGTCGTGGAAAAACTCAACTTGCATGGGGTATAACACCGGAAAAGCTGTAATAAAGCATTTTACTCGTAGCGGATTGCCTTGATCGGGTCTAGCCTCGCAGCCCTCCACGCGGGGTAGATTCCTGCCACAAGACACACTAGTATTGCGAACCCGTATGCGATTGCGGCCGTATCCAGTGGGATAACAGGTGTTATTGTTATGGATGCCGCCTGCCCGCCGAAGCCTGTGGGACCGAAACCTCCTCCACCAGGTGGCCTGAATCCCTGACCAAAGAAAAGCGGGCCGCCCAAAAGCGCGGGCAAGCCATAGGCAGCAACAACGCCCAAAGCTATTCCTAAAATACCTCCGAAAACCCCGACCATTAATGCCTCGAAAAGGAAGACGGAGAGGACCTCGCGGTCTCTGAAGCCAACCGCCTTCATCACACCTATCTCCTTGGTCCGCTCAATAACAGAGACAAGCATGATGTTCATTATGCCGAGCCCGGCCACAGTTAGGGAGATGCCTGCAACGGAACCTAAGAGTATGCTGAACTGGCCGATAATACCGGCGATTGTTGATGAAAGGGTCTGCAGTGCAAAAATCCTAGCCCGCTCACCGTATATAGCGGTTAGCTGGTCCACGACCGGCTGGACGTTTTCAACACTATCGGCGCGGACAAGAATCAAGTTGTAGTACTGCTGATTTGTCAACGTACGGGCTGCCTCCAAGGATATGAAGAAAGCGTTGTCTATCGAGACAAAGGCCGAGGCCCCATACTGTCCTAATATCCCGCTCACGACTAGGGGTATACGTCTGGAGAATGACTGGAACCTCTGCTCCACCAATACGGGCTGGGCCACGTAAAGTTGCTGCGCATATCCCAGGGATGGCGGATATACTACCTCATAGCCTGCAACGGCAAGGGGCGCTGGGCCTTGGGTGTAGGTGAAGCCATCTATAAGCCGCAGCTCACCGAGCAGCAGAGGGAGCTTGACGGGGTCCACGCCTATGAGCGAGACCTCGACATCCTGCCCGGCCCTGTTGAGGTAAACCCTCGTTGATATCATCGGAATGACGGTCTCCACATTAGGCAGGGAGGATATCAGTCCCACATCCGAGTCAGTCAACTGGGTTCTGCCTATCGGGGTTACCACAATAGAGGTTGGGCCTAGGGCTTGGAGTTGTCTAGTAACCGCCTGCTGAGCCCCTGCCGTCTGGGAGACCAGGGCTATGATGCTTGCGACACCTATGGCGATGGCGAGCATCAAAAGGCTTACCCTAACTTTTTTCTGCCTCCAAGGCCTCAAGCTGAGTCGGAAAATGTCATCAACCCTCATCTCCTCAGCCTCCTCCCTACAAACAGGCCAGCGGCGAGTCCGACGGCGAGGAATACAATGGAGGTCACTATGGTGGTGGGAAGCTGGTTTGGCTGCTGCCCTGCAGCGGTTTGGAGTGTTCTCGTCTGCTGTGCGGGGCCAACCGGTACGGGGACCGTAAGCTCGGTAGTATGGCTCGCGCCGAGGTTGTCTCTGTAGGTTACGGTGAGGGGCAATCTGACGATTCCCGGCTGTGTCACATTGCCCAGTGTTAGGGAGAAGGTGACGGATGTGGGCGTGTTTACCGCTACATCGCCCAAGAAAGTCCTTGACTGTCCAAAAGACCTGAACTGTCTGTCGGGTGTCAGAGTTACAGAGGTTGACGCCGCCTTTACTGTTCCAGTGTTTACTAGGACAACGGTTACAGAGAAGGGCTGCCCCGCTGCCGGCCTCTCAGGGAGTATTGTGTAGCTCACCAGCTCGAATGTTATGACCCCGCGGACTAGGGCGCCCACTTGGCGGTTCTCGGTTTTCTGTATGTTGTCCTGTCCGTAGTACGTGATTGTAAGCGGTATTGCGATGGATGTTGGGGAGTCTGAGGGAATGAACAGACTGTTTACCAGACGTGTCTCCTGCCCCGGTGTGAGGTCGCCCACCTGTACAAGCCCCTCCTCAAGCCATGTTGCCGAGGCTGAGGATGTCAGGCTGACCGAGACAGCTCTCAAAGCAGAGGCTCCTCTATTGCGCAGCGTTATCGTTACATTGTTTATTATCCCCGACTTCAGCTCTGAGGGGGACAGCCGTACATCTATAGGTGAAAGAAGCTCCTGCGATCTAGCGGTTATGAACAGGGTGAGAGCACGGGTTTCCGTCCGTAGCTGGTTGGAGTCGTCGATGTAGGTTAGCGTTACCGAAAACTGGGCAGACGGAGCTGCTGTCTCTGAAACGTAAAGACTCAGCATTATAGTAGACTCTTCCCCCGGTCCAAGCTTCTTCACATTAAACTTCCCATCAGAGCCCAACAGAATGAGGGGCGTGTTTACTGATGTCTGCAGGGATATGTCTGCGACGCCCGCACCACCTAGATTGGTTACCTTTAACACAACGCTGTTCACATCGAGCATCGTCAAAGTGTTCGGCGTGACCTCGAGGGCGATGTTTGGGCTGGATGGGTAGCCGACCTCAAACCCTATCTGGAAGCTTTCCTGCCGCCGCTCCCCGTAAGGGTCGTAGTATGAGACTGTTACGGTAAAGTATCCCGCAGACCCGCCTGTGTTAGGTGACACGTAAACCGTGAAGGGAATTGTGACTGAGGAACCTGTCTGGAGTTGGTCGAGTTGGGCCCTATTGGTCAATACGCTTATGCCTGCAGGCGCGGCCATTACGATCTCCACCTTTGAGGCCACGCCTGTACCGGTGTTGGAAAGCTTGAGCTCCACAACATTCCTCTTGCCCGCCACCAGCAGCTTCTCCTCAATGTCAGCATCGACCTTCACCTCTCCCAGCAGATTTAACTTGATAGACGTTGTCTGGTAGAAGGTTGTGTCGTCCGACCTAGTACCCTCAAGCCTAAGAGTTGCCGTATATGTTCCAAGTGGTAGTTTTTCACCTACGTTAATCCTGTAGGTGAGAGATATTTGCTGACCCTGCTGAAGGGCTCCGATGTATTTCGTAACCGTTTGTGAGCCATCCAAACCCGTGAACCCCTCAGGGAGCATTATGGTGACTGCCCCATAGGATAGCGGTGTGTCGGATTTGTAGATCAGCTTGATGGTCAGCTGCGCGTTGATTGTTCCAGGACCTACCTGTGCTGTTTGCACTCCGTCCCCCCAGCCCACCTCTGCTACGTAGAAGTCTGTTGTCTCCTGTCCTCTTACGGCTGCGGGTAAAACAACAACGGCTAACAATAGGACGGGGAATAAGTAAATCCGCTTCATCCGGCGACCACCTCCTCCTTCACAATCCTTCCATCCCTCAGGTGGAATATTCTCTTGGCATATCGGGCTATCTCCATGTTATGCGTCACCAGGACAATTGTTTTTCCACGTTCACGGTTTACCTGCTGAAGTAGCTCAGCAACATATTGAGCGTTTCTGGAGTCAAGGTTGCCTGTTGGCTCGTCAGCAAGTATCAGCTTTGGGTCGTTAATTAAAGCCCTCGCAATCGCAACCCTCTGCTGCTCGCCACCACTCAGATATGCCGGGAATCTGTCGAGCTTGTCGCCTAATCCAAGGCTTTTGAGGAGCTCCACCGCCCTGGCCCTCCTATCTTCAGGTGGTATGCCTGCAGCGATTGCAGGTAGCTCCACATTTTCCATGGCTGTCAGATGTGGTAGCAGGTTGTAGGTTTGGAAGACGAACCCGAGTCTCTTCCTTAACTCCGCAAGTCCGGCTGCACCGACCGAAGAATAGGACACGCCGTCCAAGACAATGTCCCCACGGGTTGGGGTATCCAAGGCGCCCAACAAGTTCAGAAGCGTGGTCTTACCGGAGCCCGATGGGCCTACAACCGCAACAAAGTCACCGTCTCCCGCAGTAAAACTGACACCATTGAGAGCGATGTAGTCCCCAGCCTTAGACCTATAAACCTTCCAAAGATCCGTAACCTCAAGCATATCGGAAAAATGATAAAGCAGGTTAAAGTCTTTGTGAATGAATTGTCTATTCCCGTACCACGGGTCATGCATCAATTTCTTGTAAAACTTTTATAGGCGGGTTAGTTTAAGACCCGTGGATAGGGATGGCCACGTCCAGGGGGTTTGAGGGGGATCGAGCATATGCCCTCATGGATGTAGAGACGGGATACATCGCATCCGCCAAGAATCCAAAACTGTGGGCTGAGCTACTCAAGATGCGGCCTTTCCTCGCCTCCAATCTAATGATACAGCTACCTGACGGGATCATACTGGAAAGAGAAGGCATCGAAGATGGATTATCTAGATATCTTGGCCGTCAGGTTAGACTATTATCCCAAACTAGTGGTCAGATGGAATATGTTGGATAATGGCCTAGGATAGAAGGATTGGAGGGTAGGAAGGAGTATGAGCTGGGTAGAACACTGGATGACAGCTTCTTCGACGCAGCCCCTGTCCACATAGTCACCGATAAGACTCTTCAGGAAATATTTGATGACACCATGCAAGATGTGGAGAAGTTCTGGCCCAACATCCTACTCAGAACAGATGGAAGCCTAAACGACGTGGATCTACTTGGGAGAGAGATTCAAATCGGTGGAGCCGTCTTTAAGGTTGTACGTTGCACAAGGCGATGCATAATTACATCTCTGGCCCAGCGAGAGATTGACGAGGACCTCAACATCCTGAGGAGAATATATGCGGGACATGGTGGTTATGTGGGAGTGTATGCAACGGTCTCACGAAGCGGGAAAATCAAGGTTGGCGACCACGCTAAAGTCCTATAAATTTATCACTAGGCGGTATATTCTTAGACCATGAAACGGGATGATATCGACACCCCAGCCCTAATAGTTGATGTCAACATACTCCGCAGGAACATTATGGAGATGGCTGAATTCTCTAGAAGGCTTGGGCGGAAGCTGAGACCGCATATCAAGACCCATAAGGTTCCTGAGATAGCGTGGATGCAGTTGAAGGCTGGATCCTCGGGGATATGCGTCCAGAAGCTGGGTGAGGCGGAGGTTATGGCTGAGGCGGGTGTCAACGATATTTTCATCAGCAATGAGGTGGTGGGCAGACAGAAGATGGTTAGGCTGACAAGGTTGGCTGAGAAGGTCAGGCTTATGGTTGCGGCCGACAGCCCCGAGAATGTAATGGAGCTTAGCAGGAGTTGCAGGGAGGCGGGTGTGGAGGTTGGAGTATATGTGGACGTTGACTGTGGGATGCATAGGACGGGGGTCACGCCCGAGTCCGCATGGGAGATTGCGAAGAAGGTGACGGAGCTTGAGGGCCTGTATCTTGTGGGTGTGATGGGATATGAGGGGCATGCAGGCGGGCCTACAAACAGGGACGAAAGAAATAGGCTGATAGATGAGGCGGTGAGGGCAACGCTTAAGGCTGTCCAAATCATGAAGTCTAAGGGCATAGAGCCTGCTGAGGTGAGTGTCGGATCCTCGGCGACGGTTAGGGTGAGCGCTCAATATGATGGTGTTACAGAGCTCCAGCCCGGCATGTATGTTTTCAACGACTGGTATCTGGTGGAGAGGGAGGCGGCCAGCATTGAGACCTGCGCCCTCCACGTCCTGACAACGGTGATGAGTAAGACATCGCCAGACCGTTGTGTTGTGGACGCTGGTTCCAAGTCCTTTCATCTCGACATGGGTAGATATCCTGTCTGTGCTGGTGTCGAAGGTGTTGAGATCTATAGGTTCTCTGAGGAGCATGGGTGGGTTAGACTCACCGGTACCGCCCAGACCAATGTCAGACTTGGAGACAGGCTTGAGTTCATCCCTTACCATGTATGTCCCTGCGTCAACCAATTTGATAAGATCTACGGAGTTGATGGAGATAATGTTGTGAGTGTCTGGGAGGTAAAGGCGAGGGGACGTGTCACCTAACTAGCTCCTCAACCTACTCCTGATATTCCTAAGCGACTCATAGAGTATTCCAGCATCAACAGAATAGGCCACATATTTCATACCCGCTGAAATCCATCTCTTCGCCCTCTCAAAATTGGGGACAAAAGTGCCGGGCCATCTCCCCCTACTCCTGCATACATCTATCAGCCTATTCATGGCATAGATCACCCTCGGATCATCCACCTCACCTGGAACGCCAAGGACTGGGATAGGTCGTAGGGTCCCGCGAAGAGGACGTCAACACCATCAACGTCCGAGATCGACTCCAGATTCTCGACCCCCGCCGCCCCTCAATATGCAAGACTATCATGGTCTCCCTGTTCGATCGGCTAAAATGTGCTTTGTGGCCTAATTCTACCTCTCTGGTTTCATCTTTTGTTTGTCTTTTATCGTATTGTCTGTGTGTTTATGTGTTGTATATGTATGCTTTTGCCTTCAGCTCTCTTTCTATGTTTCTTGACATGCAGTATTCTCCGTATAGTCTTTTGTATGTTGAGAATGCTGTCTCTACAGCCCATCTTCTACCATAGCCCATAACAATACTCCACCCTCTCTCACCAAACATCTTTAGTATAGCTGCTGATATTCTCCTCTCCGGAGGTCCCCTATCAGTCCTGGCATTAGCCCTAGGCTTTATAATCGGTCTTATACCCATCCTCCTGAGAAGTATGTATGTATGCTCCATCCATGAACGCCTCTGCAACATCCCTATTCATTGAGGCGTCTTTTAATAGCCTTGGAATAACCTCAGAATCATGTACATCGTCCGTGGTTACATCCATTGATATAACCTCCTTGGTATTGATGTCTACTACAAAATGTATCTTGATATACCTCTTTCTCCTACCATACACACTCTCAACCCACCCACCACACCTATACACCCGAGTCAACAGCTATAGATACAGGCCCATCATAACTCTCTAAAGACATGTAAGGCCTTAGCTCAAGCCTTAGGATACGCCTCCTAGCCCATGAATAGTCTAGGTATAAGCCTGTGTAGGGCCCTAGTAAACCCCTCAAGCTGCCTATACGGCATATTGAAAAGATACCTCACAACAGCAAGAAACATAACATACATATAGGTAACCCTATACGGCCTACCAACCTTACCCAAATTTAAAAGGCTAAGATCAAGATCATATATCTCAAGGAAGTCAAGGCTTAGGAGGAGGAGCTCACCACGCCTAATAAGCCTCTCATCAACAACCCTCCAATCCATAAAAAGACAGCCAAAACAGAAGATTTAACAATTAAGCCACAAAGCATCGGTTTAAGGAATGCTGTTGAGAGGTTCTTCGGCTACCTGAAGCAGAGGACAAGAAGGTTCTGCAACAACATAAACACTTGGAAGACCCAGTCGATAGAAGACTATGCAACAGCAATAATCAGAAACATACTCACAGCGATAAAAACCCAAGGAGGCGTATTACTTGGTTGACAGGATCGGGACGGTGGAGCTTTTCTATAAACAGGATGAGGAGACTAATCCACAGTCTATGAATAGGCCCGACTATGGTAGGGGGTTTTACTTTTGTAGTGTATGCGGTATCTTATGGTAGAATATGGGTAAATGCCCTAATTGTAGTGTTAAATTAAGGGAGAAGAGCAGGATGAAGAAAGATAATAATAAATCATGATATGCATTTCAGTCTTAGAGATCGGGGGAATGGATCCCGCCGTCGAGCTTGAGCCCATCCCAATTTAAGAATTACCCCTTGAAGTAGGGTATCACCCTCCGTCTAAAGATCTCTATTGTCTTCTCCGGATATGGGCTGAAGTCTGTGAATATTAATTGGCCAGCGCCTATCCTCCTGAATCTATCTAAATAGTCTATGAAATCGTCGACATCTTCGTAAAGAAGGTAGTATTTCCTGATAGTTTCGTCGGGGAGGCGGAGACCCGATTCCTCGATCTTTCTAGGATCCTCCTGATCGAAGTTCTCCATTATGGTGGCGCCCGCATGTATTCTCTTAATCCTTTTGATCGTCCTATCAACATCCACTATAGAGCCTTCAACTAGTACGGCTTTCTCCAATGTCTTGGGATTGCGGCCAGCTTCCCTAGCGGCTTTTTCAAAAGCCGGAAATATCCTGTCCCTGCATGTCTCAAGAGTGTTGGCGGTTATGAGCCTATCACCGTATCTCCCAGCATAGGCCGCCGCCTTCTCACCTATAGCTGAGAAGTAGATTGGTATGCCGCGCTTGGGTTTGAGATGAAGATATGTCTTCGCCATGGTGAAGTATCGGCCGTTGAAGTCGAAATATTCCTTGCTACTCCAGAGCTTTTTTATGAGATCTATTGCCTCAACAAGCCTCTCCATCCTCTCCTTCCAAGGCGGCCATCTCCCCATGAACCTCTTCTCACTCATGGCTTCGCCGGAGCCGACTCCAAGATAGAAGCGGCCTGGATACATGTTGTCTAGGGTGGCAGCGGCCTGGGCTATGATGGCTGGATGATATCTTCCACCTATGGGCACTGTGACATCCACACCCACTTTTATCTTCCTAGTTCTCTCGGCGGCCGCTGCCATAACAGGCCATACGAAGAAGTTGTGTTTGAAGGAGTGGTGCCATGGGAGGAAGTGGTCGCCGAACCATACCGAGTCGAATCCAGCCCTCTCACAGAGCTTGAGGAACCTCATCTCATACCTGCCATCCATCCAGAAGGTTGCATCCACACCCAGCTTTACCATCTAAATCCCCTATCAAGGTGATATGTTACGTGCATTAAATCTTTCCTCCCGCCGCATGTCAAGGATCTCGGCTTTGAAGCTTGTCTCCAGATATCGCCGTCCCTCTATTGTTAGGGTCGTCCCCTCCCTCACTTGGTCTGGGAGACCCGCGGGGTAGCTGGTGCATGGCTCCAACGCTATGTTCCATGCTTCACCATACCATGGATAGTCCGGGGTATTATAGTTCTGCCAGAACCATAGATATCTAAAGATACTTCGATCCCATACCATCCTGAAACCCAGTCCGATCTTGGGGTTTAGGATCGTGTACCTACCCTCGGCCATATCTGCTATGAAGGATGTCTCTTCAGCCACAAGATCTCTATCAGGTATTATGCTCAGGTCGATCATTCCACCGTCCCTACCCGCTACCATCGGCCACTCATATTCTCCAGGCTTAATCCTTCCATAGGGATTATAGCTCTCATCTTGGACTAGAACCCTTGAGCCTTGGGGTAATTCGATTTTGCAGCCAGGCTCTAGGAAGGGTTCGCCAAAGGACGGGTGCTGGAGCCAGGAAAACTCCAGCGTCTGCTTGGCCTTGTTTATTAGTTTCTCCCTAAAATATACCGTCGCCTCACCATCATAGATCGAAATATGCTTCTCCAGCCTGAACGGATACCTGACACCATCAACGTACATGTAGGCCGAAACCCTCTCACTTGATTCCTCCTCCACCACACAGCCCCACCGCAGCATCGCCGATTCCCCATGGATGCCCAGCTCCGCACCCCTGTAGACGACTGAGTGTCCGCCGGCCGACGGTGCTATGTCCTGCCAACCGCCACCATAGTAGTCGAGGAAGCCACCATGAGTGACAGGATTAGCTGAAGCCTCCTTCAGCGGGTTCCGCCATCCAGTGGGAGACTGCCACATGAGATTTAAGTCCAGCGGCTTGTAGAGTAGTTCGATTATATCGGATCCCTTGTCCAGCAGTGAGACTATTCTGATGAGGGAGTTCTCCATCACAATAGTCCTCATACCCCTATATGACCAGTCGAGTGATATCCGGCAGGTCATAACTTGTGGAAGGGCACGGGGATATTTAACCGTCGAAATTTTATATCGCACCTATTGGCTGATAGGTCATGGTTATACTCTGGGCTGAGAAGTCTTCACCCGATTTAGGAAGGCTCGTTGACCTCCATGGGATCGCGATACTTCCAGTGGGCAGTACGGAGCAGCATGGACCACACCTACCCACGGGAACAGATCATATCACAGCCTGGGAGCTGGCTAAACGTGTAGCTGAGGAGGTTGACGCTCTCCTCCTACCATTGCTACCCTACGGGTTCTCTGATGATCACTTTCCCATGGCTGGGACAATAAGCATAGGTGCTGAAACCCTAAAATCAGTCAACAGGGATATAACCGCCAGTCTTAGGAGATACGGTCTCAGACATCTCGTAATACTTTCGGGACATGCCGGCCATCTTGGACAGATCGCCAATATAGCATATCAACTCAACCTAGACAGCCCTCCCAATGGTCTAAAGGTTCATAACATATCACCCTACACAGCCGTCCCCATTGAGGCCTTGGCCACGGTGCTTGAAGAAGACATGTTTATCCACGCCGAGGAATTGGAGACAAGTATCATGTTATATCTTAGACCCGATCTCGTGGATATGTCCAAGGCTGTCAAGTAGCATCCAGACTTCATACCTAAGGGGTTGACAACTCCCAATTTCCTCGAAGCTATTAGAATAGTCACAACATCCAAATTCCTAGGCAGGGATTTCAAGACAGGTGTATGCGGTGACGCCACGCTCGCTACAAGGGAGAGAAGCTGTTCAATATACTGGTGGAGGGCGTTATAAGAGCGGTCAGGCATGTGACTATGGGTTAACCCACCTCACGGCGTTGGCCTGTACAACCCTCATGGCGTTGAGATAGGCTATCTTCTCCAGATCCCTATCACCCAGACCCCTGCTCTTCAGCTCATCCCACAGCCTTCCAATACCAGTTATATCCTCAAGCCCTTCAGGCTCATCAACATTCAGAAGGCCGAAATAGTCGGTGCCTATGGCTATAATTTCGGAGCCGAACCTATCATGAATGTACATTGTATGGTCTGCAAGCCTCCTATATGATGGCTGATCTCCGATGGTGGGCGGTATGAATGTCGCACCAACCACGCCGCCATTATTCTTCAAAGCTTCCAGCTGCTCATCGTCAAGGTTCCTAGCATGGCTTCTAACACCTTTAACATTGGCATGGCTCACGATCACAGGAAGCTTCGACGCCGCTATGGCCTCTATCGAAGTCCTCTTGCTGGCATGGGAAAGATCTATTATAACCCCCAGCTCATTGCATAACTGGACCAGCTCCTCACCATCCCCGTCAACCCATAATCTTTCTTCGACATACGTGTGGCGCCATACTTGTTATCGAAGTTCCAAGTCAGTTGGACTGAGCGGACACCCAGTCTATAGAAGAGCTGCAGATCCTCCACATCCTCCAGTGGTTCGGCGCCCTCAATAGCGATCAGGAAGCCTATCCTATCGTCTCTGAGGAGAGTTTCAACATCGCCCTTAGTGGTAATGGTCTTCAGGTCTTTTGAATATTGCTTCAGGAGGTTTATGTAAGCCATTATATGCTACAGGGCTGTGAGGGCGGCCGCCCTCATCCTATAGGCGCCGTAATAGCCGCCGTATCCTCTCGAGAGCTGGCCTACCCTCAAGGGCGAGATTGTGGGGGTGAGCGGTGCTATGGATGAGAAGACAAGTCTTGTATTCGACCTCCTGTACTTGGGGATATCCCCATGTCTTCCTTTCATGTCTTGGGAGAAATCGGCCGGTTTGAACTTTAGACCTGCACCACCCTGAACATAGTATAAGGAGATATCCTCATGGAGATCAACAAGCGGTGGGTTCATGGTGTGGAGGCTGCTGGCCCATATTTAAAGAAGATGTAAGCCCTGCGAATTTCCTATATTCCGAGGTAGACTGTTTTTATTCTTGTGGATAAATCTATCGCCATATCTCCCTGTTCCCCATATGTGTCGGAGCCGGAGTTTTTAACACCGCCAAATGGTCCCTGGAGCTCCATCCCTATTGTTGGCCGATTCACCTTAACGATACCTGTTTCAATATTTTCCGCAAACTCCTTGACGTATGCAAGGTTCTTGGTGCATATAGATGCTACAAGTCCGTATTCTGAGTTATTAGCTATCTCGGTAGCCTCCTTGATATTGGATATGGGGGATCGCTGCCACAACCGGCCCGAAGATCTCCTCCTGCCAGATCCTCATATCTGGTGTGGCGTCGGCGAAGATTGTGGGCGCCACGAAGTACCCGTATGTGAATGCCTCGCCTTCAAGGCTGGAGGGTTACCTGTCTATGGTCTAATAGCGTGGAGGCACGACAGCACCCTCTCAGGTGTCAACGGTGTCTCGGATATTTCCACACCTAGATGGGATAGTGCGTCTTCTACAGCGTTTACTATGGCCTGTGTCAGCCCTATTGTGGCCGCCTCTCCAACACCTTTCGAGCCCAGTGGATTGGGTGCCAAGGTGACAGTCCAATCGGTCTCCATCCATGGAATATCGGCTGACGCGGGGATGAGGTAGTCTGATAGGGTTGATGTCAGTGGCGTCCCTCCCTCATCGTATAGATGCTCTTCATAAAGGGCCTGGCCTATGGCTTGGACAGCGCCACCATGCACCTGCCCCTCAGCCAACAGGGGGTTCACCAAACGACCACAGTCATTCACCATTACAATCCTCTTCAGCAAGACCTGTCCTGTCTCGCCATCAACCTCAACCACCGCCACATGGGTCCCGAACGGGAATGTGAGGCTGGGGATGTAGAAACGTGTGGAGACGTCCAGGCTCCATTCCATCCGGCAACTGGTCAACATCGTAGGCTGCCTCCGCAATCTTTTTCAACGAGACGCCATGATCAGGTGATCCACGTACATATGCCCTACCACCGCCGAGCACAATGTCATCAGGATTGGCTTCCAAAAGGCTAGCCGCTATCCGTCTCATCTTATCACTCACATCCCTACTCGCTAGGAGTACTGCGTTTCCACCCGATGTAAGAGACCAGCTGCCAGCTGTCCCCGGTCCCTTGGGAACAAGTTGTGTGTCACCGTGTAGAACCAATATGTCCTCCAGCGGGAAGCCCAATGTATCAGATACTATCTGGGCTAGGGCTGTGGCTACGCCCTGTCCATGGGGTGATGTCCACGTTAAAACATATACCTTGCCTCCTGCATCAACTCTCACTTGTGCGCTCTGGTATGCGAAGTTGCAGACCCCAACGTATGATGAGAGACCTATGCCCAGAAGCCTACCTATGGATCGGAGCCGTTGCTGCTCACTCCTCAGATCCCAATAGCCCACTAACTCCAGCGCCCTATCAAGGGCCTTCCCATAGTCGCCCGTATCATATTCATAGCCTGTCACAGTCTTATATGTGAACTCTGTACTCGGTATGAAGTTGACCTTCCTAACATCGACTGGGTCCAGCCCAAGATGTCTTGCAATCCTGTCCATCGTCCTCTCTATGATATATGACGCCTCCGGCCCCCCAGCTCCCCTGTAGGCGTTTGTCGCCATTTTGTTGGTGAAGACCCCGAGAACCTCGACCTCGAGATTCTTAATCTTGTAGCAGCCTGTGATCAATTTTGCCGTTATGACTGGGACACCCTGGGTGAAGCTATTGTTGTATGCGCCCAAGTCAGCTACTATCTTCGCTCTCAGCCCTTCAATCCTACCCTCCCTGTGGACTGCTGCCTCCACTTCAGCATACATATCCCTACCATGGGACATGGTCCTGAGATTCTCAATCTATCTTCAATCCATTTGACAGGTCTTCCAAGCCGCATAGATATATGACATGCAATCACATCCTCGGGATAGCAATTATACTTGGCGCCGAACCCACCTCTCACATCAGGTGCTATCACCCTCACCAGATTCTCAGGATGGTTCAAAGCCTCGGAGAGCCACTCCCTAAGGCTATTAGGGCTTTGGGTTGATGACCAAACCGTCAAGAGGCCTGTGGGTCTATCATAGCTGGCCACGATCCCCTTTGTTTCCATGGGTGTCGGAGCTAGCCGCTGGATCCTAAGCTTGAGAGCCACTGTTTCATAGGAGCTGGCGAAGGCTACTGCGACATCACCATATCTCCGCCTCCATCGTATGCAGATGTTGTAACTCAAATCCTCGTGAACAGGTGTTGAGCCTGGCTCAATGGCTTTAAGCGGATCGACCACAGCAGGGAGTGGCTGATACTCCACTGAAACAAGCTCGGCCACATCCCTTGCTACATACTCATCCTCAGCCACGATTGCGGCGACCGCCTCGCCTGCATACCTGACCCTATCTACAGCAAGTGGATATTGTCTGGGAGTTTTGGAGCCTTCTTCAACCTCCTCCACGCGGAATGGCCCGATATCCCGTAGGTCCCGTCCGGTGTAGACCGCTACTACATCTTTGGGCAGATGGTCCGGTATCCCAATGTGTTTGATGATGGCGTGGGGTGTGGGCTTCTTACAACATGCATATAGAGCATTCGTGGAAGTTTGATGTCGGCAACATAACATTCACCACCTGTTATGAGTTTTGGGTCCTCTATACGCTTGACCGGCTTACCCACTAGCATGCCCATCAGAAGAACTCCACCCAGGTTCCCATGTTCTTCTTCTTGGCCAGCTGATATGCTGCAAGCCCTGCAGCAGCATCCTGTATTCCGAGCCCGGAGGAGTCCATCACTGTTATCTCATCATCACCCACTCTCCCAGGTTTCATCCCAGCCACCACCTCACCCAGCTCAGCGTATATCTGCTCCGGTCTGATGTATTCCTTCTCTAGGGCGACCTCCCGCTTGTCCACCACCACCTTTGCCACACCATATACAGATGTCTCCAGCTCCTGCTTACCCTTGTGGTCGCTTCCGACCGTTGTTATATGAGTACCACTCTCCAGCCATTCCGGCTTTATGTAGGGAGTTTTGCTAGGCGTGGCAGTGGATACCACATCCGCATCCCTCAAAGCCTCCTCCACACTTTTAACAGGCTTTACATTCAATCCCAGCCTTCCACCCATGTCCTTTGCGAACCTCTCGGCCGCAGCCGGCACAACATCATAGACTCTAGCCTCACTGAGCTTGAGAACCTCAGCCAAAGCCATGAGCTGTGTTCTACCCTGGACACCGGCTCCAAATATTGCGGCGATCTGCGAGTCTCCCCTAGCAAGGTATCGGGCTGCGACACCGGCTACAGCGCCAGTCCGGTAGGCGGTTATCACCGATGCATCCATAACAGCCAGGGGTATGCCATGTTTGGAATCCGCTATAACCACCACACCTGTTATGCTGGGTAGGTTATACTTGGATGGGTTCTCAAAGTAGCCGCTGCTGAGTTTTACACCCACCACGTCCTGTGTGTTTATTAAGGCTGACTTGACACCCCACACCCCGTTATGCTTCGGCACATCGATAATATAGGGCATGGGCATGACAACCTCGCCCAAGGCCAGTCCCCTGAAGGCTGTTTCCACAGCGTCTATCGTCTCCCTCATACTCAGGACCTTCTCAAGATCTGCCTTAGAAAGGATGAGAAGCTCTGTCATGTCTGAATCGTCATCATACCTGTTAAAAGGTCTTTAGCTCTTTAACCATTTATACAGGTCTTGGATCTAACCCGCCGATGAGCTCAACACTTTCTGAACGTCTCAAATCACTTTACGTTCCGGCTGTGGCCGATGTTTTGGATGACATGGGATATAACAGCCAAGTCCTGCAGTGTGAGCCCAGGCCAATCCACCCTGACGTAAAGCTGGCAGGTCCCGCCGTCACCGTGTCAACCTACTGGTATTCATCATATAGGCAAGTGGAAAGGGATGTGGAGTCGCTGGCCTCAATCTTCGATGTATGCTATAGGGGTTGCGTGGTGGTTGTTGCTACGGGTGGAAACAAGGGTGCTGCATGTTGGGGTGAGCTAATGTCCAACGCGGCCCGTGGAAGGGGTGCAGCGGGAGCTGTCACAGATGGCCCCATAAGAGATGTTCCCAAGATACTCGAGATATCGCCTCCCTTCCAGGTCTTCACCACAGGGTTTACGCCAGCGGACTCCAAGGGCCGTGTTGAGTTTGGTGAGAAGCAGGTTGAGGTGGTTTGTGGAGGTGTGAGGGTTAGGCCCGGCGATATAGTTTTCGGAGATTTTGACGGCGTCGTGGTGATACCCAAGGAAGTGGCCGAGAAGGTTGTGGAAGAGGCTGAGGACAAGGTGAGGAGGGAGACCGAGTTCAGAACAGCCATAAGAAGTGGCGAAGATTTTAGGAAGTCAGTAGAAAGATATCGGGTGATATAGTCAGCCAGGTTTCACAGGCCTTCCCAATCGGCTTGACTCATATCCGGCGATGGTGACAGCCACACCCTGCCTGCCATCATAGACCCCTGCTTTAGGCCTGGTGTCCTCCCTTATACAACGTATAAAGTCTTCGACCATGAGCATGTCCGGGTCACATCCATAGTAATGCCAAGATAGCTTATCACTGCCTGTGTAGTAGATATTCTGCCTAAAGGCATCCATCACAAGAACACCATCACTCCCGACCAGCTCCATGGTCACATCACCCCATGTATAATGCCCAGATGCATAGGTCCAGCTTCCGTCTATGCTCCCTATCACACCGTTCTCCATCCGGACGGTTGTCAGGAAGTTATCCTCCACGCCTATCTCGGGGTTCACGTTGCGGCCTATCACTGTGTAGACCTCCACTATCTCAGAGCCTGCATACCATCTCATGAGGTCGGAGAGGTGGACTGTGTGATCCATCACAGCACCGCCGCCCGACAGCTCCCTGTCTGTGAACCAGGGCCTCAAGAGTGGGAGAGTCCTGTTGAGCTTGTTGGTCCCGTTCATCGCCAACAGTTTCCCGATGCGTCCGTCCGCTAGCAGTTCCTTAACAAGAACCGAAACAGTATGGTATCTCATTACATAGCACATCTGAAACTTGATGCCAGTCTTCTCTACAGTCTTAACGATCTCATCAGCCTGTTTTAGGCTGACGGCCATGGGCTTCTCACAGAGAATATGTTTACCCATCTCAGCAGCTTTAAGGACGTACTCATGGTGAAGAACGTTCTCTGACGCTATGACCACGGCGTCCACGTCCTTCAACAATTCCTCCGGACCCCCATACCTTCTCAACCCGAAATTTTCGGCGAACTGGGACGCAAGGCCCGGGCTGCGGTCGTAAACCCCCGCAATCTCCACATTTGAGAGTTTTTTAGCAACCCTTGCATAGCTGTCGGCGTGAAAGTGCGCTACTCCAAGTAACCCTAACCTGACAAGATCTTTCAAAATTGTTCATCCTCCGATGCGTATTGGATGATTTTCGGCTGCAGATCTCATAGCTGCAAGACATATCTCCAGACTCTTCCTCGCCTCTACTCCGTCGGTTATTGGCATGCGATCTTCCTTTATGCACTCCACAAAATGTCTTATCTCACGATAGAATGGATCTAGGGGGAACGGATGTACACCTGGCTTCCATGGAAGGGTTTCGGGTGAGAATCCCTCCACACCTGATTCTGTCCAGAGCCTCAGAGGTGTGGGTGATTGATTGTCTAGATGTATCATGCCCTTTGTCCCATCAACCTCAAGCTTCATTGTAAAGGGATAGGATTTTGGCAGGGCCCAGTTGGCCTCCAGGAGGGCTATACAGCCTGTGGGGAATTTCAGCGCTATTAGGGCATAGTCATGGATGTCATGTGATTTGTGGACGAGATTCGCCACCTTCGCATACACCTCGGAGGGCATGCATCCATTGATCCAAATCGCAAAATCCACATCATGTATAGCGAGGTCGACGGTGACGCCACCGCTCTTCCCAAGATCCATGAACCACGGACTCCACTCGGGAGCCGGGCCACCCCTCCAAGCCCTAATCACCGCCAACTCGCCCAACAACCCCTGATCTATGAGGTCCTTGGCCTTCATATATTCGGGAAAAAACCTAAGCACATGGGCCACCATCAGCTTTACTCCGGTCCTTCTAGAGGTGCTTATCATATCATCCGCCTCCTCAAGGTTAAGGGCCATAGGTTTCTCCACAATAACATGCTTCCCAGCCTCCATAGCCTCGACAGCCAGCTTTCTATGAGTGTAGGTTGGCGTACAGATGTCCACGACGTCAACATCTTTATCATCGATTATTTGACTGAAGCTTTCGTAGGGCCTTACACCGTACTTCGACGCAACATCATTAAGCCGGGACTTATCCCTCCCCCACAGCCCCAGCACCCTACAGTCATCCATCATCTTCCATGCAGCCAGATGCGTGGTTCCCATGAAACCATAACCCAGTATAGCCACTCCAATCCTTTTCATACGATCTTATCATATGAGGACTATAGATAAGTGTTGCGATCCTGTCAACCAAGTAATACGCCTCCTTGGGTTTTTATCGCTGTGAGTGTGTTTCTGATTATTGGTGTTGCATAGTCTTCTATTGACTTGATACTTCAGGTGTTTACCTGTTAAACCTAAACAACCCAGCCAACCTATCAAGGACATAATCCAGAACATGCATAAGAAAATAGGAATACAAACCAGGCCATAACCATAAAGAGAAAAGCTTAAGTAAAAGTTATGATCTGGCCTACGCAATTTTTAAGTAATAGTTATAGGAAGTGGTTATCACATGGAGAAGAAACTGGGAGTACTGGTCCATGGTGCCGGTTGGGTATCAACACAGCACATAAAAGCATTTCAGAACAATCCCCATACTAGGGTTGTGGCAATTTCGAGCAGGAGAATAGAGAGCGCCAAGAAGAGGGCGGAGGAGGCCGGACTCAAGGATGTCAAGACATACGATAGCCTTGACAAGGCTCTCGAAAATCCTGAGGTGGATATAGTATCGATCTGCACACCACAGCATGTCCATGCTGAGAACACAATAGCGGCGGCCAAGGCCGGGAAGCATATAGTGATTGAGAAGCCAATTGGGAACTCCTTGGATGAGATAAGGGCTATGCGGGACGCTGTAAGGAAGGCTAAGGTCAAGACCGTCGTGAGCTTCGTTCTCAGGTGGAATCCATTGTTCAAGATACTCAAGTCCATAATAGCAGATGGGATGCTGGGAAACATATACTTCGTGGAGGCGGATTATCAAAGCGCCATCGCCGCATGGTGGTCCGGGTACGAGGATGCTAGGAAGAAGTCAACTGGTGTAAGTGCATTCCTTGTAGGCGGATGTCATGCAATAGATGCTGTGAGGTGGTTTGCTGAGAAGCAGAATTACAAGGCCGCCACCCCGGTGGAGGTTTTCGCCTACTCAGGCGGGCTGAGAAAAGGTAGGATCAGGCAGTGGAACTACTATACCCAGCGTTGGGAGGATATGCCACCACTGGAGTATGATGATTTTGAAATCGCCTTGATAAAGTTTGACAACGGCGTTCTTGGTAAGGTCTCAGTGAATTTCGGAGGTGTACAGCCCTACACTTTCCCGATAGAGATATTTGGTGATGAGGGTACTGTGAAAGACAATAGGATATGGTCTACTAGATTCCAGGGTCAGAGGGATTGGATCACCATACCGACAATACTCCCAGATAGTGCGGATGTCACCCATCATCCCTTCCAAGCTCAGATGGATCACTTCGTGGAGTGCATACTAGAGGATCGGGAGTCCCACTGCAATCTTGAGGACGCCATAAAAACCCATGAGATAGCCTTTGCAGCCCTCGAATGCTACAAGACGGGAAAACCAGTACGCCTACCTCTCCTCAGCTAATATATAATAGTGGCCCTTCAGAAAAGTGTCTAGGTTGACGCCTTATGGCTGATGTGAGGCTCGTAGGTGTTTCTAAAAGATTCGGCAAGCAGGAGGCTGTGAGGAACCTGACGCTTGAGGTGCAAGACAAATCCTTTGTATGCCTCCTAGGGCCATCTGGATGTGGTAAGACGACAACACTACGGATGATCGCCGGTCTTGAGTCCCCAGATACTGGTGAGATCTATATTGGAGGGAACCTGGTCAATAAGGTACCTCCTCATGAGCGGGATATTGCGATGGTGTTCCAGTTCTATGCAATATATCCTGGGATGACGGTATTCGATAACTTGGCTTTTCCCCTTAGACAGCGGAAATGGACTAAGGGTGAGATAGCCAAGAGAGTGAGAGAGGTAGCTGAGATTCTCCAGATAGCCCACCTACTTGAGAAGGACGCCATGAGCCTTACGGTTGGTGAGAAGCAGAGGGTTGCGCTCGGCCGCGCTATGGTCAGGGATCCTAAGGTCTTCCTCTTGGATGAGCCGTTGACAAACTTGGATGCGAGGCTTAGGGCGGTTATGCGGGTTGAGCTGAAGAAACTCCATAACAGGATAAAGACCACAACGATTTACGTCACCCATGATCAACTGGAGGCCATGACGTTAGCGGACAAGATAGGTGTCATGGAATCGGGTGTTCTACAGCAATATGATACTCCCTCCAATCTGTACAATAGGCCTGCGAACCTTTTTGTAGCCGGATTTATAGGAAGCCCAACGATGAATCTCCTAGAGTGTCGGGTTAGAAAGGGTGAGAGGATATACTTGGATTTCGACGGATTTACACTGGCTGCGGACGGATTTGACGGCAGGTTAAAAAGCGTCCATGATGGCATGGAACTGGTCTTTGGAGTGAGGCCCAGCGATATCAGGGTTGAAGAGGGTGGAGGAGGCCTATTGAACGGTAGGATCGAGGTTATAGAGCCGCTAGGTGATAAGGCCATCCTCGATATCTTGGTGGGTAGGACGGTAGTACGGGTTCTTGAGTACAGGAAGGCAAGGGTAGACGTGGGCAGCAGTGTCGCCTTGTACATGGACAGTGAGAAAATTCACTTTTTTGATAAAAAAACTGGTCTGAGGCTGTAGGATCATGGCAAGGGTCTTCCTCAACCATGTTGTGAAGAAATACGGTAAGGAAACAGCGGTAGAGGACCTAACCCTAGAGGTGAGGGATGGGGAGTTCGTAGCATTGTTCGGCCCACCCGGTGCTGGAAAGACGACCATACTTAGGATGATAGCAGGATTGGAGGATGTCACCTCAGGTGAGATATGGATTGGTGATAAACTGGTTAACGACCTGAGCCCTGCTGAGAGGGACGTGGCTATGGTCTTCCAAAGCTTTGCGCTATATCCCACTAAGACTGTTTTTGAAAATCTAGCATTTCCGTTGAGAAAGAGAAAGGTTCCCCCCGACGAGATTGAAAAGCGTGTTAAGGAGATAGCGGCCGTCCTAAACATAAGCCACCTCCTGGAGAAAAAGCCCGGAACCCTTAGTGGTGGTGAGAGGCAGAGGGTTGCATTAGGGAGGGCCATGGTTAGGCGTCCGCAGCTCTTCCTCTTCGACGAGCCGCTGACAAACCTTGATGCAAAACTTAGGCTTCACATGAGGGCTGAGCTTAAGAAGCTTCAGAGGGAGATGGGTCAGACAGCGATCTTTAGCACACCTGATGACGTTGAGGCCATATCAATGGCTGATAGGATAGCTGTTCTGTCGAAAGGTAGGCTTATCCAATATGACATAGTAGACAACATCTATGAGAGGCCATACAATCTCTATGTTGCACAGAATATTGGAAGCCCCCAGATAAACACTGTAGAAGGAAGTCTTGTGACCGAAGGCGGGGGCCCTCTATTGGATTTGGGATTTACCAAGATCAACCTCAGCCATCTTGGTGATGTTTTGAAAGGTTTTGAGGGAAAGAGTCTCATCCTAGGAGTGAGACCTCCCGATATAACTCCCAGCACAAGAAAAACAGATGATATATCCTTCCGGGGAAGGGTTGAGATTATCGAGGATACCGGTGCGGAGGTTTATGCAAATGTAGGGGTCGACTCGACAACCTTTACCGTCTTAATTCCATCGGGTATGAGGCTCGGTGTGGGTGATGAGGTGTGGCTATCTCTCAACCCCAAGAGGATACACATCTTTGAGAAGAGTTCAGGCAAAGCGCTCCTGTAGATTATCTCACCGCACCCGCAACCAAGCCTCTTATCAGATACCTCCTGAAGATCGCTATTATGACGAGGGCGGGTAGCATGGCGACCAGTCCGCCGGCCATAAGTATTCCAACTGGCTTGTAGGGCTGGGCCGCCATAAATCCCACTATGACTGGAAGTGTCCTGCTGAGCTGTGTCTGGGTCACCATGAAAGCGAAGAAGAACTCGCCCCATGAGACCATGAAGGATATTATTCCAATGGCCACTATTCCGGGCTTTATCACGGGGAGTACGACCTTGAACAGGGTTTCAAGCCTTCCATATCCGTCCACCCTCGCCGCATCCTCTATGTCTGGTGGTATAGCTGAGAGATATGTGTTGAGGATCCATATGTTGATGGGAAGTGTGAATGCAGCATGGACCAATATTACCGCTATAAGTGTGTCCAAGAGGTTTAACCCGAAAAAGTTCTGTATTATAATGTAGTAGGGCACCACTATTGCGACGGGCGGTATGAGTCGGCCTGCCACTGACATGTAGAAGAGCAGACCACTTCCCCTAAACCTAATCCTAGTAAACGTGTATGAAGCCAGGGTCGCAGCTATGATATTAATTACTGTGATGACGAGGCCTACTATGACGCTGTTGACGAGTGCATTGGGAAACCATCTCGCAACAGCCGGAAGAAATGACAGCCTCCCACTCTCTTGGAGTCTCGCCTCAATTGCGCTACTGGCGTCGAAGATGAACCAGTAGTTGAAGTAGTTCGGTTGTGCTGGCCATAGGGTGGGTGGCGCAGAATGTATCTCAGGTTCTGTTTGTAGACTTATGCTGAACATCCAAGCTATTGGGAAGAGAACCCAGAAGGCCACGACAACAGACGCCAAAACAATGGCAATTCTGTATCCGATGCCCATTGCATCCTCACGCCCTTAGGCGTATCTTGCCTACTCGTAGTGCTTTGAAGTAGGCGATTATTAATGCTACGCTGACTAGCACTACTAGGAAAGCCAGTGCAGAGGCCCTTCCAAAATTGAGGAAAGTGAACATCTCACTCCATGTATAGTACGAGATGACTGCTGTAAAATTGCCTGGTCCTCCAGCAGTTATAACATAGACTAGGTCGAAGGTCCAGATGGCCATCAGGGTACTGTAAACAGCCACTATTAGCATGAAAGGCCGGAGCCACGTGAGTGTTATAGTCCTGAATTTTGCCCATCCCCTAGCTCCGTCTATGGTAGCGGCTTCATAGAGCTCAGCTGGAATGGACTGCATACCTGCTAAGAAGAGGAGGGTTGGAAGAGGCAGCTGAACCCATAGGAAGGCCACTACGAGAATCAGGAGCGCGGGCCATCTAAGGTTAAGCCATGGGACATAGCTATCTATAAGCCCTAGAGATTTGAGAACAGCATTAAACAGTCCATAGTTGGCGTCGAATATCCACTTCCAGATCGCGCCACTGTCCACCAGGGGAATAGCCCACGGAACTAATACAAGCCACTGGAGAAAACCCACACCTCGGAAATTCTGGGATAGAAGTAGTGCGAGACCGAGGGAGATAAAAACCACTAGTGGTACGGTTATGGATACGAATGTAACGGTCGCAATGGTTGAATCGGCCATATAGTATGAAGTGAGAACCTCTATGTAGTTGTCAAACCCTGCGAATGCAATTTCTTCAGGGTATTTGAGGTCATATCGCAGGGAGCTCACATACGCAGCGTATGCTATTGGGTAAAATGTGAATGGAAAAATAAAAGATAGGGCCGGTATAAGCCCTATCAGGACGAATTTTAGGTCGCCCTTCTGCATCTTCTCCTGCCTATTTACCTGTCTTCGACTCCTTCTTCTTCTTGTTCCACTCGTCAGCTATCCTGTTCAAAACCCTCAGTATGTCGTCGTCAGATGTGCCGACGTTACCCAGTATCAGGTCGTGAATTGCCGGCCGAGCCACACCAGCCTGCCAATAACCCCACCATTCGGACCACCATGTCGTCATACGCGGATCATTGAAGAAGTCGTACGTGTTGAAGAGGACCTGCTTCTTAATTTCCGGATCCACCCATGATTTGATAGCCTCTCTGATGTCAGCATACTTGGGGTCCTCCCACATTGAGATGTAGATTGGGCCGACGCCCTTCTCGTTGTTCAGACGTCTACATACGAAGTATTCTCCGTTCTCAAAGTCGGGTTTTCCATTCCGGGTTCTTCCACCCACGAACTGCATCACACGCCATGCAGCCTCAAGATACCGTGGCCCCTTATCGGCTGTGGCCTTCGAAACAAGATAGGATCTGTATATTGCCGAGACCTTTCCAGTCCCCGGGTTCATGCCCATTCTGAGGTTTCCAGCCTCCTTTGAGGGTGGTGTGTTAGCAAAGGCTAGGTCGTAGTCGGGCATCCAGAAGAATGTATGGGCGCCAGAGCCGAAGGCGTTGACGGCTTGGGCCTCATCATATAGGACACCTTTCGTCGAAGCTAGTTTCTCCTTATGTATCATCTTTAACTGCCATTTTAGGGATCTGAACAATGCAGATCCCTTATCGTTGAAGATTGGGTTTAGGTTTTCGTCCCACATATATGGGCCTGGATCACTTTCTGCCATACCTAGCATGAAGTCGTAAATACCGACCTCCACGAACCCCCAGCTACCATACCATATCCCTATTGGATCGTCACATATACCCTTCTGCTTGATCTTCCTAGCCTGCTCCTCCAGTTCTTCCCATGTCTTTGGAGGCTGTCCTATTCCAGCCGCGTCCAAGTGCCTTTTGTTGTACATGAACGGCTGAGCACCTCCATAGTATGGGAGACCGCTCATCAGTTTTGTGTCCGGGTTTATGAAGCCTGACCTGAATCCGGGGAAGATGTCATCAAGATATCGCCGTATCTCTGGGAAGTACTGCTCCATGTCTATCGCCCATCCGTTCTGCTGGTAGATGTAGGTGACGTCTGGTGTGCTGTAGTGTATTGTGGGCGGGTTTCCGGCTGTGTATGCTGCGCTTATGCCTGAGAAGAATGTGTCAAGTCCATAGTCCACGACTTTGATGTATACGTCGTCGTTCCAGGCATTGAATTTCGCAGCATTGTCCTGCACAAGTTCTACGCCCCAGCTCCATATCCCCCATGTCACCTCGATCTTTCCGGCCGGGGGCTGTGTCACTGTTCCTGTAACAGTCTGGGTTACGGTCTGTGTTACGGTCCTAGTTTCAACACGGCCCGGCCCCGCCTGAGATAGGCCGGCTAGGTATCCACCTGAACCTGCGACGACTGCGCCTACCACAGCACCTAAAGCCGCTGCTCCCGCCTTGCTTATCGCCTTCCTCCTAGTGATTTTGCTCTGGAAATCACTGGGTATGGTAGTGCTCTCAAATTTTTTGGGTTTTCTACCATTTTTCACAGCATTTTAATGCGAGTTAGAGGTAGATAAATTTTTTCCTTAATAGCAGTTTCTCTCCCAAACCCTGAAGACCCCCAGGGCGCTGAGCCCTATGAGAAGTAGCAACTCACCCGTGTAGATGTCTACCAAGGCCACATAGCCGTGTAGCGGGCTCTGCTCCGACACAATCCTCAGACTGTAGGCTATCCTGTCTCCACAGACCTTTATACCCTCTATGATGGGCTGCCTATAGGTGAACCCGACGTAGCCATTCTTCCTTATTGTGGCCATGAGTGTGGAGAACTTTGGCTCTGGTATCACCGGCTGGATAGGAGGAATCCTGTACACATCGTAAAGCATTACAGATTTGATGCCGATTTGCAGCGCATCGGTCTCAATATAGTAGCCGCTTCCAATAATTTTATATCCTCCCATCGATTGATATCCACGGAAAAATGCATTACCATTTTCACTCGTCGTTAATTCAAGGGTGAAATCCGTGGTTAGATTTGGATCTCCTGAAAGTGTTCTGAGCAGCTGGTTCACAGACGATCTAATATCCCCTGTAAAGCCCGCCAATCTTATGCCACGCTCATTCGTATAGCTGACGAATCTGAATTCCCCCCTACAGAAACCCACCTGAACACGGTTTCCCGCACGGGTTGCATAATGCTCAATATTACATCCAGGAAGTCTTATCTCATTTGTCTTAGCTATCACCTCATCCCCGAGTGCCACGGCATATCTTGAGACCAGCTCCCACCGACTCAGGCCGTACGGTATGACACTCTTAAGCTTAACAGCTTCAGCCGGATGTGGGTTCAACAATCCAGCTGTCATGAGAGTCATGTAAGTTGAAAAAGCAAGTAAGACGATCAAGATGCTTAAAATGAGCTTGAAACTTAAATCACACAGCAGAGCTTTTTTGAGCGAATATAGCAGGGCATAGTTAACGTTAGTAGGCTTGAACCCCACATGACACACCCTAGAGGGTGATTACGCGGGCCGTCCTAGCCGACTCCTCGGCTGCGAGAACAGCCTGGAGGGCTTTTCTCGCATCTTCTGGGGTCACTATTTCGGGCTTTCTATCCTCCACTATGCACCTTACAAAGTAGGATATCTCGTTTTTGAGGGCCCCCACTATCTCACCATGCATAACCGGCCAGTGGATTGTATCGAGTTTCTTCACACCAGCCATATCATTTACCATAAGTCTGGACTCAGAGCAGTCGACATAAATGGCTCCTCTGTCACCGAGGATCTCCATCTTAGCATCTATCGCATAGTGAGTGTTCTCGGGTAGGAACCAGAGACTCTCACATACGCCTTTAGTCCCTCTCTTGAAGTTATAAACTGTCCATGTTATCTCTGGGTTCGGCGCGCCGCTTCCCGTGTCCAGCATCGTGGAGTAGACAGATCCAATATCATCACCTAGATACCACATCATTATGTCGGTGTCATGTATGGCGTCGAGCGATATCGGGGTCCCATATCTCAGATGAGGTCTGGCAAAAACACCCGGTATATTCCGCCTGGCGTAGATTGAGAGAATTCTCCCAATCCTACCAGCACTGATGGCCTCCTTCGCCAGGGCATAACGTGGTTCAAACCTTAGTATATGCCCCACCATAAAATGAACACCAGCTTTACGGGTTGCAGATATCATCTTATCAGCATCCTCCAGTGTTGATGCTATGGGCTTCTCCACCAGAACGTGCTTTCCATGCTCTGCCGCCAACACTACAGGTTCACGATGATCTGTAACATGCGTCACCACACTAACTGCGTCGATGTTGGGATCTTCAGCTATCTTAGACCAGTCGGTGTAGACTTTATCCGCCATATATCTACTTGCTAGTTCAGCGGCTCTTTCCCTTGTTCTTGAGCATAATGCAGCGACCTTAACGTCGGGTAGTTGGGAGAGTACTTGGAGATGTTTCTCACCAAACCATCCCAGTCCAATAACGCCAAATCTCATGATACGCATGTCCTATAGATATAAAGACCATATATAAGAGTTAAACCAACTATCTGCTTGAGGATTATGCCATGGAGTGAGGGGTCACGTCTGAGGTGGCGTAGACTACTGGACTTTATGGATGGGCGGAAACTGGATATGGTGGTCTTGGGAAGCCAGAGGAACATCCTCTACTTTACAGGCTACATAACTGGCCGCCTATATCTCCCATCATATCTCCTGGTCCCAAGGGATGGTGATCCGATTCTTGTCACCGGGAGGGATGATAGAGAGGAGGCTGAGAGAAGCTTCGGCGGCGAGATAGTGGAATACGTCAACTACAGTCTTGGTGAGAGGATGAGACCATATCCCAGCACGGCTGTCGATGCTCTCATGAAAACTATGGCCGGTCGCTTCAAAAAATTCAGTAAAATCGGAGTGGAGGATTGGGGGCTTGACATATCCCTATACAGAGCGCTTGCCAAAGAGTTTACTGGAGCAGAATTTCATGACATATCAAATGAAATTTTGTTGATGAGGATGCGGAAGGATGCGGATGAGCTGGAAGCCATGAGGGAGGCTGCGATGCTCAACGATTATGCATACCAAGCGGCCAAGGAAAACGCCTCACCTGGTAGGAGTGAGGTTGAGGTTTATGCTGCGGCCCACAGCCAGCTGGTTAAAAAGGTTGGTGGCTTCATCTATTTCTCGGGGGATCTGGTGTCGGGTGAGAGATGCCTGAACATAGGGGGTCCGCCAACATCACGGCTGCTTAAGGAGGGCGAGTCTCTCATCCTCGATCTATGGGTTGTGGCGAAGAATTATTGGTCCGACACCTGTAGGACATTCATCATAGGAGGAAGGCCCACACCATTACAGTCAAAGGTTTATGAGATTCTCACTGAGGCGTTGAAGGCTGGCGAGGATAAGCTAAGACCTGGGGTCACGGGAGCGGAGGTATACAAGGCAGTGTATGACACTATTGAGAGACGCGGGTATGGCCGCTACTTTCCACACCATGCAGGCCATGGGCTGGGGCTTGAGGCGTGGGAGCCACCATACTTTATACCGGGCGACAACACCAAGCTCGTGGAGGGAGCTGTCTGCACACTTGAGCCTGGGATCTACTTCCCCGCGGTAGGCGGTGTGAGGTTGGAGAATAATTACGTGGTCAGGAGAGATGGGGTGGAGCAGCTCAACCGCTTTCCCTTAGAGCCATGATTGAACAAATTTAAAAGCATCCATAAAGAAGATCTACCATGCCTAAGAAGGTTGTTTTCACGGATAAGGCGCCGAGGCCAGTAGGCCAGTATTCACAGGCCATCAGGGCCGGTGGCTTCCTATTCATATCAGGGCAGATCGCGATAAATCCTGAGACCGGAAGGATCGAGGAGAATGATGTAAGAGGGCAGACGAGGCGGATCCTACAGAACGTTAAGGCTATATTGGAGTCGCAGGGTGGAAGCCTAGCTGATGTTGTGAAAGTCACTGTTTTTCTATCAAGGCCGGAAGAATTCAATGATATGAATCAGGTCTACAGCGAGTTCTTCAGAGAGGCGCCTCCGGCAAGGGCTACCGTGGCAACCCAGATACCCGGCCAGGGAGCTCTACTGGAGATAGATGTGATAGCCTACCTCGGTGAATCGACCATCTCAATATGAATGGCTTACACAAGCATAGGGCCGGCGTCATAGGTGTGGGGTCCTTCGGCGCCCTCCATGCAAAGGCGTATGTGGAGAATCCTCTGACGGAGCTGGTGACTGTAGCCAACATAGATGCGGAGAGGGTCCGTAATGTCGCGGCTCAATACGGTGCCAGACCACACACTGACTTTCGTCAGATGCTTCATAGTGAGAAGCTGGACCTTGTCTCGGTGGCTACACCTGACGACAGACATGTCGAGCCTGCCGTCCTATCTGCTGAGGCTCAGGCCCACATCCTGTTGGAAAAGCCCATAGCCATGAGCTTGTATTATGCTGACGAAATTCTCATAGCTGTCTCTAGAGCGGGTGTCAAGCTGATGGTCAACTTCATACTCAGGTTTAACCCCCCGATATAGGATGGCGTATGAGTATGTTGCTTCGGGTAAGTTGGATAAGATCGTCACCATGTGGGCTAGAAGATCAACACTGTTTGAGACTGCTAAAAAATATGGTAGGTTTTCCAACCTCCTACATGATGTCATAATCCATGACATAGATATGTTCAACCTATTCGCCGTCGCCGGCTCGAAACCTGTAAGGGCCTACTGTGTGGGTGTGAGGAAGGCATGTGCCAAGATGGGACTTGACGATGCATAGCTAGGTGTAATCAGCTATAGGAGTGGTGCGGCCGCATCCCTGGAGACAAGCTGGGTTCTTCCAGGCGTAAGACCCCACTGGCTTGACGCCCGCTTCCATCTGACGGGGACTGCTGGCGCAATCTACAAAGACCTCCAAGAACATGGTCTGGAGATTGTGACAAGTGATAGGGGGTTGAGGCCGGATCTATCGAACTAGCCTGTTCTCGGCGATAGGCCTGCTGTAAACCTCAGGGAGGCTATAAACCGTTTCATCCAATGCGTTTTGTTTGATAGGTCACCCATACCTTCGGGTGCAGACGGTAGAAAGGCCCTCGAGGTGGTGTTGGCGTTAAAGCGGTCTTCAGAACTGGGGACGCCATTGCAGCTGTCATAGGTAGAGCTATGGAGGGACTTGATGAGATCGTCCGAATGGTGCGGCAATGGGGTCTCACTGGTGGGGAGGAGCCTATAGTTGAGCCTCTGGTAGGCGTTGTCTCATGTATAGTAGCGCTCGTAAAATCCCGACGTGGGAAGTGGGTGGTTAAGAGAGCACTCCCAAGATTGATTGTGGAGGAGGAGTGGCTGGCAAATCTATCACGTATATTCCGTGAGGCAGGATGCTTAGGTGTGATCAGAGAGGTTGTGGATAGGGATGCAGCTCCAGAGGTAATACTTGAGGATAGGGAGAACTATTCAATTGTATTGGAATATGGTGAGGGCGGGGTTACATGGAAGAAGCGACTGATGGAAGGCGTTGTAGACAGCCATGTCACCGATAGGGTCGCCCACATACTCTCCAGACTCCATAGGATGACTAGGGGAGAAAAATGACGTCGTCAAAGACTTCGGAGACCAGTCCAACTTTCTACAACTCAGGATAGATCCCTACATCAATCGTCTCATCAAGAAACACCCGGACATTGGGCACCATCTAAGGGATGTCATAGAAATACTCCTCGGCCGTAGGATGGTGTTGGTTCATGGAGACTACAGTCCTAAGAATATTCTAATGGTCCCAGACGATAGGATATGGGTGCTAGACTGTGAGCCGGCCCACTATGGTAACCCTGTCTTCGACATAGCATTTTGCACACACCATCTCATGCTCAAATCTATCCACCTGGGATCGATGAGACACCTAGAGGAGAGGGGATTCCATGTTGTTGAAACTGATCTTGGCGAGCGGATTATACAGTTGGCGTGTGAGAGACCGTTCCACCTTGTCTTTCCAGCAGTCCACAAGACCGTCAAGGAAGTGGCTGAACTATTCTCCCAGCCTGTCGGCTATGATGTCAGCCCTAAGCTGGATGATGTGATGAGAGCCGTGAGAGAGCCTTAGAAACATCTTCTTCCACGCCGACATCGGCATCACTGGGCCCAACATAGCCATAGCGGAGACCGGGACGGAGGTCATAGAGACAAATGAGGGAAACGAACAGCTGGTGACCAGCATTCCGAAGATCCACATTGTGGTTATGGAGGTTGAAGAAGATAGTGGATACTGTGGAGGAGACTGTACTCCTAATCAGAGCCCATCCGATGAGCTCTACTGGCCGGCTGCTCAACAACTATGTCCCATTCATCAGCGGAAAACCTGCAACGAGATCCTGCCGAAGATCTGACGGTCTGATGCATACAATCATATTGGATAATGGGAGGCGGACCATGCGTGAGGATACACTGTTAAGAGAGGCTCTACAGACTAGCCAGCCACATGGCCCCATTATTCAACTGGCTGATCAGAAAACCAATGGTGAGGGTCTTGCTGGAGCACACGGTGGGCATAGATAGGAGGAGGCCAATCCCCCCAGCATCCCGCATCACATTCAAGAAATGGTTCTCGAAAAGACCTAGACCTGTTAAGAGTAAGGGGCCGAAGGCTGCTCTCTTCATAGATTTTTCCCCAGCTATGTGAAGCCAATGTTGGGAATGAGGCTGGTTGAGGTCCTTGAGGCCGCGGGCATAATGGTTGATCTGCCGTCCCAACGCTCCAGCGGCTATCCTAACATCGCATACGGTGAGCTGGAGAACGCCCTCAAAACAGCTAGCTACAATGTCAGCCGTCTCATGGAGGCAGTGGAGAAGGGATATGAGATAGTTTCACTAGAGCCCACTGCAACTTACGCCCTTAGGTTCGCATATCCCCGCCTCCTTGACTCCACACCAGGTTCCAAAAAGGTAGCGTCCAAGACATACGGTGTCAAGGAGTATCTGGCCAAGCTTGTGGAGATGGGAAGGCTTAAGGTATCCACCTCATCTCCTAAGAAGGTGGGGGCTCACATACCCTGCCACCAGAGGGCGCTAGATGGTGCTGCTAATACCGTCAAGCTGCTGCAGATGGCCGGGCATACGGTGGAAGTGATCGAGAAGGGTACATGCTGTGGGATGGCTGGCTCCTTTGGAATGAAGAAAGGGGTTCTGGGATATGATTTGGCTGTGGAGGTTGGGGGTGAGCTTTTCCAGCTTTTCAAACAGAGTGATGCCGAGATGATAGCGACCTAGAGCAGCGTACGCAGCATCCACATAGAGCAGGGAACTGGAAAAAATGTCCTCCATCAACTTGAGTTATTGGAGTTTAGGGCTAAAGGTCCCGCCATCTTGTCTTAAGAATAGCCAATGCCACGAAGATAACTGCTAGGGACACCATTACGGCAAACGGGAGAAGGACCATGGACGGTGCCTGTAGTATGAGGGTCTGCCTCAACCCCTCACCGAAGTAGAATAACGGAAGGGCTCTCGCCACAGACTGCGTAAATGATGGCATGATGTCTAGGGGCCAGAAGGATCCTGACAGGAACATCATTGGGTAGACTATTGCGTTGCCGAGAGCTGTGGCGGCCTCCACATCTCTCAAGACGCCACCTAGGAAGACGCCCATTCCAGAGAATGTCAGGGTTCCCAACAGTATGAGGGATAACGAGTACATGTCTGGTATAGCCTTGACTCTGAATATAATCCACCCCACCATTATCATGACGACCAGTAGCATGAGCGAGAGAACAGTCTGGGCCAGCACATTACCCAATATCCATGTTTTCTTGGAGAGCGGTGTGGCGGCCAGCCTCTTCAAGACCCCTCTCCGCCTATACTCCAAGACTGTTGAGGTGACACCGACGATACCATTGGTCATTATAAAAGCTGCAACATATCCCGGCATTAGTCTACAGGCCTCAACCGCCTAGCCTGAACGATTTCACTCTCCAGAGAGAGTATGGGTTTTGCTCCCAAAACCCTCTCACCCAGCCGTCCGGCTATACTATCTATTATTCCGGAGATGGCTTGGGCTGACTGGTCACCAGGCGGAGTTAGGAGCTGGAGTTCAACAGTCCCGCCGGGAAGACTGGCATTGGCCGTTCTGAGCTGACTGAGGGCGCTCTCAGTCGATGTCCGCTGTGATTCGTTAAGGAATTCGCCAAATTGATCCCTCACCATCTCCAAGGTTGATAGTAAGACACCGATCCTAGCTGACAGCCCGCTCACCAGGAGCCTCTCCTCAAACCCTCGATACCGGAGCAGATAATTCCTAGCATAAAGAGAAGGATCCATAACCTCAACATTGAATGATGTCTGATTCAATATGTTGATGAAAACGCTGGAGGGATCGCTTGGCCTCCCACCTTCGTCGACATCGAGGTTCTGAACCATCAGATTGTATGTATGCTCTGCTAGCCTCCGAAGACCGTGCCGAAGATTAAAGGCAGCATAACTGGGAAGAGGAAGCTGAAGAAAACTCCCGTCCTGCTTCTGAACCAGCTTTTCAATATCATCCGGACAAGTGTTGCTAAAGCCTTCATGCGAGATCACCTTTCCCAGTGAGTGTCGCACCTGTCAGTTTCAGAAATACCTCCTCCAGTCCGGCCGAGCGTATCTCACACTTTACCATGAACCCTGAGTCGTACAGTATGTTAACCAGGTCTACTGCGGTCTTATGGTCCAGCCTGCTCAGTTGGATTTCATCACCGCCAGCCCTGCTCCATTGGAGACCCCGCTGGGTGAGAAAGGATTCCAGTCCCGTATCGCCGCCGCTGACCCTTAACCTGACCCCGCACCCAAACTTGTTTATAAGATCACTTACATTATTTAAGGCGACGATCCTACCTTTTACCATAATGGCCACCCTGTCGCTGAGGCTCTCAGCCTCCTCGAGATAGTGGGTTGTTAAGATGGTTGTCTTACAGCCCTTTTCAGCGACTGGATATACTTCCAAGTCTCACGTCTCGAGTAGACATCAAGGCCTTTGGTAGGCTCGTCTAGGAAGACTAGTTCAGGGTTGCTGATCATGGCCATGGCGATTCCTACACGTCTCTTCAGCCCACCCGAGAGTTTAGCATAAAGCTTCCTCCTATACTGCCAGAGTCCCAGCTCTTCTTCTTCGCAACACCCGACCAGTTCATAGGAGGCTGGAGGTTTTACAAGGGTACCCTAGACGCGATAAGGGCTAGGCAAGCGAACATGGATAGCCTGATAGCTATAGGGACTAGTGCGGCCTGGGCCTACAACACCTTCTATACATTTTTTCCCAGTATATTTCCAGAGGCTGGGGCTTTCAGCGGACCCTCTGTCTATTTCACTGAAACCGGGTTGATCATAGGGTTTATAATGCTTTATGCTTTGTAAGACAATGGAGCACATAGTGAAGGGTAGGGCTTCTGACGCCATAAGAAAGCTGATAGACCTACAGCCCAGACTCGCCAAGGTTCTCAGGGATTGGGTGGAGAGATCCTTCACGGCAAAGGCTAGGATTAAGGTGACAATAATCGGTGAGAGGAATAGGATACCGCCATGGGGGCTGCTGGGAGGTGGGCCAGGTCAGCCATCCCAGTATCTCGTGAGAAGTCACCGTCTCCCGCAGTAAAACTGACACCGTTGAGAGCGATGTAATCCCCAGCCTTAGACCTATAAACCTTCCAAAGATCCGTAACCTCAAGCATATCGGAAAAATGATAAAGTCTTTGTGAATGAATTGTCTATTCCCGTACCACGGGTCATGCATCAATTTCTTGTAAAACTTTTATAGGCGGGTTAGTTTAAGACCCGTGGATAGGGATGGCCACGTCCAGGGGGTTTAGGAGGAAGTCTAGAGGAGTCTTAACCAGGCCCAAGGGGTCGAGAAGCGGGCCCTCACCAGACCTTTACCTCAGGGAGTATAGCCCGGGGCAGAGTGTTCTAATATCTATCGAGCCTAGTGTCCAGAAGGGCTCGCCGTCGAGGCGCTACCATGGGAAGGTTGGGGTTGTTTTGGAGAGGCGGGGCAGAGGCTACGTGGTTCAGGTGATGTTAGGAAACAAGGCGAAGAAGCTTTCTCTCCTACCAGACCATTTGAAGCCTTTCCCGGTGCGGTGAATGGTGCGGAAAATCCTCTCAAAGACAGAGATACCGATGGCTTCGGCAGTAAAGATACTCGAGAACTCTGGCAGCGAGCTTAACGTCCTACAATCAAGAGTACTCTCCTATGCAAAGAAATACGCAAAACTAACCCCTGAGCAGGCGGAGCTTCTTGTCGAGAAGCTGGTAAATGATATTGGCTTGACACGGCGTGAAGCGGTCCAAATAGCCGATATATGCCCCACGAACGTCGAGGAGCTTCGCGCTGTTATGAGCGGCTACAAGAGGCTTGTCTCCTTCCTCCTCTTCTCGGAGGAGAAGATGAAGGCCGTCGTGAGCCTTGTCGAAGACGCCTTAAACAACCGTCTAAAGTAAGTTGGTGAAGAGATGCAGCGTCAGAAACGTTACGAGGACTATGGATATGTTTTAGACGTCTTTCCCGCTTCACAGCACAGGGTCCCAGGGCAGAGGTTTGTCCACGACCGCAACGAATACATAGTGCAGCTCCTTGGAGAAGACTACTTTACGCTACTAGAGGTTGCCGTGAACGAGAAGTTTAAGCCAAAGCACGGGACACGCCTCTACATCGGTAGAGATGTGCCAAGGGAGATACTCCGTATCGTGAGGAGAATAGATTTTTCAGACCTCACAGACACCGCGATAGCGAACCTTGAGCCTGCAGTACACAAGATTGTTAACGAAAATCCGAACCGCTTCCTAGACATAATAAACAACAGCGGCCTGCTCACACCCCGTCTTCACACACTAGAGTTGATACCGGGGATTGGGAAGAAGATGTTGCAGAAGTTCCTGCAGGAAAGAGAGAGGGGCCCGTTTACGAGCTACGAGGACATAAAAAATAGGACGGGGCATCCGAACCCGTCAGAGGCAATCTGTAAAAGGATAGTGCAGGAGCTCAGAGATAGGGAGGAGAAATACAGGATTTTCGTAAGGGAGCCTGTGAGAGAGTTCCATTAACGCCCCTTAAACTGCGGCTCTCTCTTTTCATAAAACCTGGCCCTGATACCTTCCTTCAAGTCCTCTGTGTAGAACATGAGTATAGACTCCTTCAGCTGGTACTCCATCCCTTCGTCGATGGGCATCTCTCCTCCGAGGTTTACGCAGGCCTTCGTAGCACCGACAGCTAGGGGAGCGTTTTTGTTAATCTTTCTCGCTAGGGCAAGCGCCTCCTCCATCAGCTTCTCATGAGGTACAACCTTGTTCACAAACCCAAGCCTGTAGCCCTCCTCGGCGGAAACCCATTCACCCGTAAACAGGAAATACTTAGCCCAGTATTTGCTGAGGAACCTGGGCAACCTTACAGTTATCCCTGCACCCGGGCTGACACCTATGGTAACCTCGGGCAAGCCGAATTTTGCGTTTTGGCTTGCCACTACAATGTCAACAGCCTGAATCACCTCGATGTTGCAGAAACCGTTAACAGCCGCGATAATCGGCTTACGCATCTTCTCCATAAACCTCCAAACATCGAGGTTGAACCTGTTAAACTTCTCTATCTCACTTATCCTCCCAGCCTCGACGTTGGCTAGAAACTCTTTCGCATCTCCGCCCGAGCAGAAAGCCTTATCGCCTGCCCCCGTGACTATTATGGACCAGACCTCAGGGTCCTCTGCCGCGCGGTGTAAGGCATCGTTAAACTCCTTCAGCATAGCTACGCTCATCGCATTCCTCGCCTCAGGCCTGTTGAAAGTTATAACAGCAACCTTGTCCTCGGCTCTTTTTTCATAGATTATGTTCTGGTACTGGCTCATAGACCTACAAATCTACGCGATGTTTTATACCTTAGCCGGCTCGTGGATATCTATAATAGTTTTGGAAACGGGCATCTATACGTGAAGGCAGCTTTAACGCTCTTGGAAGGTGTGCGCGTGGTAGAGGTTGGTTCGGCTATCGCCGCACCTCTAGCGTCGATGATACTTTCAGAACTGGGTGCTGAGGTTGTCAAGGTGGAAAATGTTGAGAGAGGAGACGATGCACGGTTTATGGGAAAACGGGTCAAGGGTGAAAGCCTGTACTTCTTCACCTACAACAAAAACAAGCGAAGCATAGCTGTGAACCTGAAACACGTAAAAGGCCGTGAAATCTTGGTCAAACTCGTAGAGAAATCAGACGTGCTGGTTGAAAATTTCAGGCCCGGAGTTATGGGGAGACTGGGGCTTTCCTACGAGGAGTTAAGTAAGGTTAACAAAGGACTGGTTTACTGCAGTGTTTCGGGCTTCGGCCAGTATGGGCCCTATTCACAGCTCGGCGGATACGACCTAGTAGTGCAAGCAATGTCTGGTCTCATGTACGTCACGGGTAAGCCTGAGGACGAGCCGATGCGGGCCGGCGTGCCAATAGTCGACATATTGGCAGCATACAACGCGGCGGCAGCAATCATTGCAGCACTTTATGCACGGTCGAGAACCGGTGAGGGCACCTACATTGACGCATCCCTGTTCGAGACAGGTATTGCGGCCATGGGGCAGTGGATTTCAACCTACGTAGGGAGCGGTGAGGAGCCTGTCAGGTTCGGGAACAAATATCCGCCAATAGCCCCCTACGAGGTATTCAGGGTCAAGGACGGATATGTCGTAATAGCCGTAGGAAACGAGTCACAGTGGCAGAAACTCTGCAAAGCTCTGAACAGGGAAGACCTCCTCGCCGACCCACGTTTCACCGATAACCAGAAAAGAATAGTCCCGGAGATCAGGGCGGCGTTGGCGGAAGAGCTTGAGAAAACGCTCTCGCAGAAAACAAGCCGGGAATGGTTAGAAGTCTTCTGGGGTGAGGGCATCCCCTCAGGGCCTGTAAACAGTGTTAAGGACCTAGTTTTTGACGAGCATGTCCGTGCTAGGGATGTTCTGCTTAGAGTCCAGCATCCGGTGCTGGGTGAGATGCTCTGCGCGAGGACTGTACCTCTCTTTGATAACATAAAGCCTGTTGTGAGGAGGCCTCCACCTCTACACGGCGAACACACACGAGAGGTGCTGAGAGAGTTAGGATACAGTGATGAGGAGATAGGGGAGCTGGAAAAGGAAGGTGTTGTCAAAAGCCACGAGCAGACCGACGGCTGAATAATATAAGTTTGCGCAGACACTAACAAGAGCCGTCTCCGAACGATAGATACCACATTGCATAGCAACCTATTTAAATTGTGATACCTAAACTGATGTACCATGAGCATGAAGGATGAGTTGGTATCGTCTACGCTAAACGCATTCAAGGTTTACGACCTCGGCCAGCCATATTTTAACGGCATGCCGGTTCACCCCGAGGACCCGCCCTTCAGCATGGTTGTGTACAGGTACCATGATTATACTAGGCATTTGTTTGAGAAGGTTGCCCCCGGCTTCAGCGACTCGATGGAGCTTGTGATTACAAGCATGCATTCAGGGACACATATTGACGCAAAATGCCACATGGCTAGGAACGGGACTTTGCATGGTAATGTAAAAGCCTCTGAAATATCCAGGCACTCAGGCTACCTTAAGTACGGTACGGAGGAGATACCGATTTACTTCAGGCGCGCTGTTCTATTCGATGTCCCCGCATCAAAAGGGCTTGACATCCTTCCCAGCCGCTACGGCATAACAGCCGCCGACCTCGAGGATTGTCTGAGGTTTGAGAACGTAGAGATCAGGGAGGGTGACGTAGCCTTGATAAGGACAGGATATTCAAGGTTCTTCACAACGGACAAAGAAAAATACCTCCACGACTTCGCGGGGATAACTGAGGAAAGCGCTAAGTGGCTCATAGAACACCGCATATCTCTTCTTGGAATAGACAACCTCGCCATGGCGGTGCCTAAACCCTTCAACGTCCACCTGATGTTCCTAGTAGACGCCGGAATACATGTCATGAAAAGCCTATACCTAGAGGAGCTTGCGAAAGACAGGGCCTACACCTCAATAATCGTGGTTACACCCCTCAAAATAGTGGGCGGAACGGGTTCATTGATACGTCCAATAGCGTTGGTTCCACGGTAAAGCTTAAGTGTGGATTATCCGTTGAGAACCCGTTGAAAGACAGGCCGTTAACAAACTTCTTCCGATGGATTCTGATGGGTAGTAGGGGCGGGCCGACACGAATGCTAATACTTATGAGACTTAGGGACGGGCCTGCTAACGCCAACCAACTCGCCACCAGCCTCCGCCTCAACTATAAAACAATCCAATACCATCTAGAGACACTTCTTGAAAACAAGCTCGTGGACCGTGAAGAATACGGATACGGTGCAAAGTACAGGCTCTCCCAACTTACGCTCGAAAACCTAGACATCTTGGACTCCATAATCGAAGAAATATTTGGACAGGAGGTTAAGGCTGGGAAGCAATGGGCCCGCTCTGGCTGACCAACATCATAATCTCGTTAATGATCGTGTCCGCATTACTCTACTCTCTAAGGAACTATCTCCTTACACGGAAGCTCGCGAGAACAAAGTTTACTAACGCCTTGGTAGCGCTAACGGTCATATTCATTCTACAAAACCTTTACTCCGCCTACATGTTCTACATGCTTTCATGGAGCGATGGGTCCAACATAGCCTACCCCCTTCTAATACTAAACCTAATAGCGATGGCTGGTTTCGGAATATTCGTATATCTCTCGAAGACTTAACATTCACGGCCTGTATCCCGAAAGCATAAGCAAGGCGTAGGAGACTGCGAGAATGTCTGCAGTTGCCGCCGGCTTAAAGCCGGAGCGGGCTACTTTTTTTGAGAAGTCTTCGAACAGCAACTGTCCCTGCTTTGTTGAAACACCTCCAGCTTTCAAAACCTGCCTGGACAGGTTTGACAGTGTTCTTGCGGCTGCCCTCCCATGCCGTCGCGCCACATGGCTGTCGGGAAGGTGGGCGAGTATGTTTAGGAACGTGTTGATGCCTGCATCATTCAAGCCCACCCCCTGTCTAAGGTTTTTTACAAGATATCCGAAGCCGTGTTTAAAGCTGTAATGATAATTGGTCACATACTCTGTTGCAACAACCTCATGCCCTGAATAAGGCTTTAAGACATCTAGAAGACCCATCTTCTCTTTCCGTAGAACCTCGTAAGTTTTGGGGTTATTGACGTCGAAGAGTGCGACCCTACCAAGCTTACCGGGCCTGACCAAGCTGATGGCTCTAAAAACATATACTGTGTCACGATAGCCTAGAGCCTGCAACACTCTGCGCAGAGACCCCCTTATCTCGTTGAAGCTATTGGATATATATGCCGCCCTAGCAAGCGGTGCCAGAAGAAGTATTGCGCCGAGATGAGTGTTTCCACCTTTCTGCCATCTGAGCATATCCCTACTTGCTTCATAGATGACGCGGCCTGTCCGTGCATCCGTTGCCGCGTCCTTAAAGTGTCTGTAAAGAGCTATGGCTGAGGAGGTGAACTGTAGATAACTCTGCGGAGCCGATGTCCTGTCTACAAGGCCGGGTTTAGGAGTTGTTGCGAGCTCCATAAGGAGTCCGGCAACACAGCAGCGTGCAACGTCTTCCGATGTATACGTCATACCAGCCAATATGTGAGCAGAGAGGCCGCAAGTGCGACGGTTAGCGTCAGCGGGAGGCCTGGGAAGATTCTCTTTTTCTTGGCGAGGTGCAGGGTGGCTATGAAACCGCCGAGGAGGCCTGCGTATGCTGCGGCTCCTGAGACAACCCCAAAGTTTGAGATGCTGAAGGAAAGGAGGACGCTGTAGAAGAAAAGGTCGCCCAAACCGATGGTGACACCCCTGAAATCGACCAGTAGGCCTCTAATGCTGGATGTATCTGCGTCGGCAATCCTTTTCAGATGCCCTTTGAAAACAGCCAGCAGGTCATACAACGAGATAGCGACTAGTAGGATGATTGATGTCCAGAAAGGGATTGAGGAACCGATTATGACGCCTGAGGCTGAGGATAGGTAGGATGCGCCTAAAACGGCTGCAAGTTCTGATTTTGAGAATACGCCTGCGGTGACGAGGGATGCGACGAGGGCTGAGGTGATGAAAACGGCGTTTTCCTGAAGCTGCGTGCCTAGTATGATGTAGAATGTTGTGGCAGCCCATGTGGCGGTGAAAAAAATGGCCGACAGCAGAACCCTGATAAACCTCCTGTATTTCATCAACACTATCATTGCTAGGCTACCGGCGAACATAACCCCCACTACTACAAGGGCGTTGACGTAGGGTGTTGGTGTAAGTATCTCCGTTACTTCTTGACCGCCTGTCTCGGGAAGGGGGGTTATAGGGGGCTGAGGCAAAACAACCCCTTCAGCCAAGAGCTGGAAAAACCATGCCATTGAAAGTGTGAGTAAGACGGGTGTTGCACGAAGAAGCAGGTCCCTCAACCACCCAACCACCGTTAGCAGGTCTATAGGCGGGATATTTGTTTATATATTATTCTGCTTTTAGGTTTAGACGTGGTTCAGGAACAAGAACTCTATGCTCCTACTGGGATTAAAGGCCTAGACGTCTTGCTGGAGGATAAAGGGCTGCCGAGGGGGTATAACATCGTGTTGATGGGCTCGCCCGGCTCCGGTAAAACAACTTTCGGTATCCAGTTCCTCTACCACGGCTGTTTGATGGGTGAAAACGGGGTCTACGTAACGCTTGACGAAAAACCTGAGAGGGTTTTGAACAACGTTAGCAGGCTTGGTCTTGACCTTAAGCCCTTCATTGAGCAGCGCCGCCTCTCAATAGTAGATGCCTCACCTATAAGAACGGTTCCAGGAGATGTTAAGCTGGGAACAATCTCAATAGGGAGGAAGGAGTTTTCACTCGCTGCTTTAATAGCGGTAATCGGCAACCATGTAAGGGAAATAAACGCTAAACGCTTGGTTGTTGACTCGCTAACCTCTTTTTTACTGCAGTACCCCATCGGCGCTGAAAGGAGAGCTGCTTTCCTCGAGCTGTTGGAGGGTATTACGCCGCTTGGTTGCACCACCCTATTGCTGACGGAGCTGAGAACCAGCAGGCTTGAAAGGCCCTACCAGTTTGAGGAGTTTTTGGCCGACGGCGTAATCATCATGCGCAAGTACATGCGTAATGCAACTGTTGGACAGTCTATTCAGATTGAGAAGATGAGGGGGGTTAATCACAGCGTCGAGCCCCATCCCTACAGGTTCGTTCAGGGCGGGATAGAGGTGTTCCCCACGGAGAAGGTTATCTAAATCTTTATTTGTATTGTGAAATCTCAAATATATATGGGCTTGTTAAGCCGTGAGGAGGGTCTAGACCCCTTAACAAAGCTGGGTGGTGCGGTCCTTCTGAAATACATAGCCGGAAGCCATAAAGACTTCAAGAAGATGCTGGGAACAATTTGGACAGCATCCAACTACTTTGAACACACCCTAGGAACATTGCTACGTGGGCCTGATCTGGCCAGCTACGAGGAAATGCTTGAGCTTGGCGTCATGAAGAAAAAATACATACCATATTCAGCCTACATGGCAGCCATCTCGGCATACCCCTTGCTGAGCCGCGTAGCCAGCCAGAAGCAACTGCTTTCCACAATACTTGCCAAAATGGCCCTCATACTCAGCATCAAGGTCCTCGACAACATCAACGACACATTCCACACAACTGAAGAAGCTGTGGACTCGCTTCAGAGACAGGCGTCGGCAATAATTTACGGTATTTACGCCACACAGCAGCCATCAACTCCTGTTAAGAAATCAGAGAACTCCTGCATTCTCCTTGCCTTGCTTGTAAATAAGTGGCTGAAGACAGCTGTACCAACATCCAAGACGGCTTCAAAGATTTTTCTCGAAGACTTAAGAACATACATAGATGGGCAGCGCTCGACCTTCCTACAGCAAAACGCAGTACAGCGAAACAACCTGACAATCCGCGACTACCTTCAGCAGATAAATGAGAAAGGTGTCGGACGCATCTGGGTAGGACTCGACCTCTGCATGATGGAGCACCTCTGTGCGAAAAACGAGAAAACATATAAAGGCTTCCAACTTCTGCGGAAAGGTTTTGACTATGTTTTCAAATCCTCAAACTACTATGACGACGTTGCAGATCTCGAGGCGGACCTGAGTATGGGTATATGGAACAGTGTTGTCTATCTCGGGATTGATATGGGTTTGCTGAAAAAACCTGAAGAGGCTTTAAAGAGTGACAGGGCGAAGAAGATGACGATAAGGCTTGGCGACCTCCACTATCTAATCGGGCTGAGTTATCTTCGACATGCTTCCAAGTATCTGCCTGTAAACGAAAAATCCCTTCTCGCCTCTATGGCGGTTTTCAGGTTCTTCACAGCCCGGAAGTGGTTCTTCAAATCGCCGAACATCTCCAATTTTGTCGACTTTCTGAAGTCAAAGGTGCCCGACGAGCTGCAGCCTTACATAAACTACATCTAGCCGCAGCACCCATATAGAATCGAGGCTACAACACCCGCAGCCAAAACAGAGGTAACCCAGAAAACATACTTCCACAATTCCACACGGAAAAGAAGAACGGAGAGAAGCGGGATTTGCGCGGCTATAATGGCCAGACCTAGAACCTTATACGGTGCATCGTAGACGGCCAATAGTCCAGCTGATATTATGAGAAGTATCAGCGACAGCGATACCGATTTTTTTACCCCCAGTATTATGGGTAATGTTTTGTCACCCATCATTTTATCGCCTTCTATGTCTCCTATATCCTGTACTGTATGAACCGCTAAACCAAGCAGGAAAAGAGGTATTATGGGGTTAGTTCCATGCAGCGGGCTTTTTCCCAGTATCAGATTTGCAACAGTGAAAGGTATGATGAGCGTGTGCGCTACGAGCACTCCACCCTTTACGAGCGGGAACCTCTTGAGTCTTATTCTTGGGGAAGAATAGAGAAAGGCAAGAGCTAGGTCTGTGAACGCCGCGTATCCCGCGAGATAGTTTATTTGACTGATTAGGATGGAGAGGAACATTGCGGCGGTGAATGTGAATGCGGAGAAGAGGTAGGCTTCACGTAAAGTAACTAGGCCTAGGGGTATTGGGAACCTGTCTTTTGTGAGTGCGTCTGAGCGCGCATCCATCAAGTTGTTGTAGCTGTTGAGAAATGCTGTGGATAAGAGGTAAAAGAAATACAGAATTGTTAGTGTAGCGGGTTCCGATATCCCAACCATTAGGGATACAAGCAACGCGATTGCGGGCGAGGTTGTGAGAGAGAAGTATGACCGGGGCAGGGCTAGGAAGCCGTAGATTTTGCTTTTTTTCATAACCCGTATTAAGCGTATCTCCGGCACTTATTATTATTTATCAAACCATGCTACACTTGAATATGCACTTATCAGCACCCATGGCTCTGCAGGATATCTCGGAACATATAGCTCTCCTTTTTAGACATACACCTAAAACCCCGATGACGACGCTTGAGATGAATTTGTCGCAGAAGGGTTCTTCACTTTTAACTTCTTTGCAGAGATGGCAATCTTCAACCTCGAAGACCCACCCCTCAGACGATGAGTGAGTGAAGACTATGTTGATCCCCCATCCGGCCTTCAGCGTTATAGCTATCAGTTTGGGTGCGTCACTTAGTCTGAATGTAGTGTAGGGTGTACCCTCTAGCCTCTTTACGTATTCTAGGGCTGTCTCACGGGCTGATAATTCTCCGAAATAATAGGTCGCGAGGCGGACATCATCGCGCAGCCTGGAGCTTTTTGAGGCCGCGTAATCGATAACTCGTTTCACCGCGTCAAGAACGGCTATGTGAGCGTCCAAAGGTACTGTCCTGACACGTTTACCTAGAAATCCCTTGGATAGGGAGACCAGTTTGAGGGCTATCCCAGTCGGCACCGCCAGCAGCAGCCTGTTCTTAAGCTTTAGCTTAGTCCTCCTGGGGTAGAACGGCCCAGGCTCTACCTCCTCCAGCTTAACAACCCCCGTAACAACCCATTCAGCAATCTTATCATTTAATGTGTCCCAAATGTCTGGGTAAAGCTGCCTAATCTCCGAAACCCTCCGGTGGTTAATAGATGAAAGAAGTACATAATCACTGAGTGTTATTCTCTCCGGATTTATTTCTGAAAGCCTAACTACGAAGCGGTCTTCCATCGCTGTTATTCTTTTTTTAACCTCATCTATGTTAAGAAAAGTTTTCGGAAGTTTATCAAGAAGAACCCCATTCCATTCCAAGTAGAGCCTCCCGTCTCTGATCTCGTATTGTATGTTTTTCAGGTGGTATCGTATGTCGTTGGTCCTCACAGGCGTAATATAGTATCTAAACTTGCCCTCGGCCCTTACAACAGATAAATCCAGCACGGCATCAACTATAGACCTGGCCTTCTTCTCAAAACCCTCGAATGTGTTCCGCGGAAGTAGGTAGAACTCGATGTTTCCAGAAGATGACACCTCCCTTTGCCAGATCTCCATAAGCTTCAGCACCTCCTCAGTGTTGTGTTTCACCAGTAGCTCCGGTAGGTAGCCATGAATGAAGATGCGGCGTTTCTTTTGACGCCTTTGCTGGTTCACTTGAATAGAGAGGTCTTGCAGGGAGTCTATGGTGACAGTTGTCATGCCTTGAGCAGTGGTTTGATACCTGCTTGAAAAAAGTTCGACGGTGTCCTCCCGTATTCCCTGCAGGAGCGCCCTGAGGAAATGCCATCCTTCGCTGAAGGTTTCGTCAACCAGCAGCACACTCATACCTGGCCTAAGCTTCATGATTTCGTCGAAAACAGAGTGCCCTGTCTCGAAGACCTCGTAGCCACCCTGTCCTATGTTAGTGGTAGACATTAAACACCTCTATGGCCGTTTAGTGGCTTAAATCATTTTCTTCACTGGCTGTAAAGGATGCTATATGCGGTTTTTCGGCGTAAACGGTCACTACCCCGCCAAGCATCGCCTCCACAACCTCAACCTTGGCGAAGTGCTCGGCTAAAATGGTTTTTAAAACGCTGTTTGAAGGCAGCCGCCTGTATGTTCCGTATATTGTGTGAACCTCGTACCCAGCGCGGCCATGTTTTATGAAGGCCAGAAAAGGTGCTATAAGCTTCCAGTAGAATGCGATTGCCGCCGACTTCAAAAATTCGTCTGGTTTCCCTAAGTCGGCTACGATGAGTCTGGCCGAATCCGACAACACCCTGCTTATCTCTGAAACGGCTTTCTTCATGTCCCGTGCGTCACGTAGGGCGAAGCCGGCAACCACCAGGTTGAAGCTCCCTCTACGGAAGGGCATGTTCTCGAAAACACCTATCACTCTATGGGTTTTACCGTTGTCGCACAGGGCTCTTTCAAGCATGTCGGGCAGTACGTCCAGCATCACCACATCAGCGACATCAGGCTGTTTTGTCAACAATATCTTTGTAAACACTCCTTTACCCGAGCCAGCGTCAAGTACCACATCGCCCGCTTTGACCCGGCCCTCAACGGCGTTGGCCCTAACCTTCAAATCTGTGTTGAAGGAAATGGTTCTGTTTACTTCCTCATAGATAGGGGCAAGCCTGCGCAGCGAGTCTATAACCCTAGGCCAGAAATCACCCAGGCCCAGCCCCATGCCATCTCCACGCTAAGTAGCCATGGATTTAAAGTCTAGCTGGCTAGTGTGGGGTTGATGAAGGTCAATACAGCAAGGGCCGCGGAGCTTATCCAGTCGGGGCTAGGACTTAACAGGTATCAGGCGCGTGCCTACGTGGCGGTTTTGCAGGGCTATAGAACTGCGAGGGAGATCGCGGGGAGGGCGCGCATACCCGTTACAAGGGTTTATGACACGTTGGAGAGGCTTGCGGAGATGGGGCTGGTTCAGCGAACTGGTCAGGGCTTTGTCCCTTTGGAGCCGCGTGCAGCTGTGAAGGCTTGTCTCCAGGTTTTGAGGTCAAGGTTTGAGGAGGAGTTTAATGAGAGGGAGAGGCTGCTGGCCGAGTTTTTGAGGGTTGTTGAAGGTTGGGGGGTGTTGGGGGAGCAGGAGCTTGATGCGGCCGTGCTTAACGGCCTCGGCCCAGTTATCGCAAAGACCTACGAGGTCTGCGAGAGAGGCAGTAGACTGTTCTTCGCCGTAAGAAAGGCCGTGAAGCTCAAGGAGGAGTTTATGCGGGTTGTGGAACAGCTCGTAGGTAAGGAGATCAATTTCATCTTACACCCAAGCGTAAAACTTGTCGAAGAGGACGCCGTGTTCTTCAAGAAGGTTGGGGCGAGGGTCTTCCAAAGCCCAGCAGTCCTGCTCGACATACTTGTTACAGATGCTGGTGAGGCGTTGCTGGGGCTGCCGCTTGACGAGGAGCCTGTCGCTGTGTGGGTCAGGCACAGGGGCTTCGCCGGCTCGCTGTTGGAGGCTTTGACCGAGGTTTTAGGATGAGGGTGGAGGCGGTGGCGGCGGTGGAGGACTTGCACGTATTTGGAAGAAAGCTACGGCGAGCAGAATGTTTGCTACCAGCGATATTACCGCACCAACTATGACTATCGTTAAAACAGCCCCTATTAAGACAAGCAGTCCAGCTGTTCTAAACATATTTACGTTTAGATGGTCGCCTGTAAGGTTTAGGGCCCTTCTGAAGAAGACCGCCGAAACGACTGCAAAGAGCCATACAACAACCAACGCTATAATAATTGTAGTGAAGAGACGGGCAAAGTCCATCCCATTGGGACCGCCTGCCCCCACACCAGTTAAAACAGAGAAAACGCCAACACCTCCCACCACAGCACCTATAGCAACACCCACAATGGCCACCACCACGGCTATCAAAGCATTTCTAAAAATAGCTGGATTTTGGACTATTTCCGAGATCCATTTCAACGCCAGAAGTACAAGCACGAGCCCGACTATTGAGAGGAGCGGTCCTACGGAGGGGACAACGGATAAGATGGTTAGAATAGCTCCCACACCACCTATGTTCTTTGCTTGGTTTAAATCAGCCATACATCCCAGCTTATTTTGCGGTATATAAGTGCTTTAAGGAGGTTTGATTTCTTCCACCTTTCCGTCGGGATGTGCTATGATTACTTTATCAGCCATTTTTGTGAAGAGGCCGTTTTCGAGCACGCCTGGGATTGACCGGAGTTCTCTATCGAGGTTTGACGGGTCTGTTATCGGTCCGAAGTCAACATCGACGACGTAGTTGCCGTTGTCTGTTACTGTTGGGCCGTTTTTCTCCTGTGACATGCGGACGGCTGCTTTCCCACCTATATCAGAGACCCTCCTCAATACGTATCCGAGGGCGAAAGGGAGGACCTCCAGAGGGACGGGGCCGTCGAGCACTTGCCTAAACTTGCTGCTCTCGCCTACGAAGACCCGTTTCCTCGAAGCTGCTGCTAGAACTTTCTCGCGGAGGAACGCGCCACCCCTTCCCTTGAGCATGTTGCAGCCTGGGTCTACTTGGTCGAAGCTGTCGAGGTATATGTCGGGTTCGGGGTTTTGGTCGAGTGTTGTATGTGTCAATCCAGCCCTTACAGCCTCCAAGTATGTTTGGCTTGATGCGGCTAACACCTTTACGTTCAGCTTCGAGAGTGCAAGTTCCTTAATCACATAAGACACTGTCGTGCCGCTGCCTAATGCCAAAACCATCCCATCCTCCACATGTCTGACAGCCGCTTTAGCTGCCAGAGCCTTGGCCTCCATCGTCCTCCGACTCCAATTCACGTAAGATTCTAAAAGCCCTTTCCTCCAAAGACCTGACCCTCTGCTCTGCCTCGAGCACGACAGGCGATAGCCTTGTGTTTGTCTGCTCCGGTAGGTCGCCGGGCTGCAGGACAACAAACTGCTTCACCACGTTTTCGCTTACGGCCACCGGTTTTTTGGAGAGAGCGTAGGCGATGGCGAAGGCTGTTGTTGCGGCGAAAACACCCAGTAAGAGGGCGATGTCCTCCAACAACCCAGATAGACTGAGTGAGGCGTGTTATAAATAAATCAACCAGGCTGTAAACAACTTATTACTCGGCGGCTCACCATGGTAGTACGTGAAGACGGTCGCTGTAATGGGCTCAAAAAACGCGGGAAAGACGACTGTGGCTGAATTCCTTGTGGAAAGGTTTGTTAGGGATGGCTTAAGGGTGGGGGCTGTCAAGCACATTCACCACGAATTCACCATAGATACAGAGGGAAAGGACACATGGCGCCTCTCCAAGAAAGGCGCCAGCATAGTTGCAAGCATATCGCCCAACGAGATGGCCGTCATGTTCTACAGATTCACAGGCTGGAACTCAAGCTTTGAAACACTTAGAAAAATACTAGATGATGAAGTGGATGTGCTCGTTGCAGAGGGCTTCCACATGCTGCTTGGGAAGGATGAGGATGTTTACAAGATTCTAACTGTAAAAGCCGTCGAAGAGCTTGACGAGTTCTTGCAGCGTGTGAAAAAGCCTGTTCTGGCTGTGGTGAACAACACGGGACGCGCACTCCATGTAGAGGGTCTGCGAGTCTTCACCCTTCCGCTTGGGGAGGACTTTTACAGATATGTGAAAGAACGGATGATGCTAACATAGGCCGGGTGAAATGGCGGTTAAGGCCTGCGGTATAGTTCTTGCTGGCGGGGTCTCGAAGAGGTTTAGCGGCGATAAGGCGTTAACACTTGTTGAGGGCAGGCCGATGGTGAGGCGTGTGGCAGAGGCCCTCCACGAGGCCGTGGACATTGTCTATATTTCAGTCAGAGATAAGGCGCGCGGTGAACAGCTTTTGGAAGTCTGCAAACCCTATGCTGAAGGCTACCTTGTAGACATGTTTGACATAGGCCCCCTAAGCGGCCTGCTTACCGCAGGCATAAAAGTTGACGCAGAAGTCTTCCTAACAGCCTCTTCAGACATACCGTGGATAACCTCAACACCCCTTCACAGGCTTCTGGAGCAGGTTGAGGGGTTTTCCGCGGCCTCCGCCGTGTGGGGTAACGGGGTTGTCGAGACTCTCGTCCAAGCAGTCCAAAAATCCTGTGTAGTCAAGTATGTCGAACGTTTCCTGAATGCGAGAACTGGGCTGGCTAGGCCATCAGATATATTGAGGTCTGCTGAAAAGCTCCACCTCGTCCACGCCGCTAAGCTTACCGACAACCCTCTAACATTTGCAAACGTCAACACCATTGAAGACCTCCAAACACCCAAGCCACGCGGGCCTTTCAAAGGGGTTGTAACCGACAGCCTCGTAATCACGGAGGCCGCACACCTATTCGCCGAAGCAGTAGACCACCATGTTGACGGCAGGATGTACGAAGCCGGCTACAGCCATGCCTATGAAGGATTAGCGTATCTCAGGCACGGGGTCGTCCACCTTGCAAGCCACTCACTACATGACGCGGCGGAGATGTTTCGGAGGGCTGGGATAGGTGAGGCTGAAAACCTGGCGAGGCTTTTGGCGCGCAAGCTCGGTGAGTGGATGGTCTAGCTGGTGACTACCGTCCGTGATTGCTCTCTAAGAAAGGTCAGGAGGTAGTGTGGTCCGCCCACACCTTTGCCCGTGGCGCCACTGGCCTTCCAGCCGACGAATGTCTGGGCTCCCGGCCAAGCCCCTGTTGTGGAGCCGCCGGGTCTGTTTGCGTAGGTTACGCCAAATTTGATGTTTTCAAAGAAATAGTTTATTTCACCTGGGTCTTCTGAGAAGATGCCGGCCGTCAGCCCATACTCTGTTTCGTTGGCCAGCTGGAGGGCCTCCTCAAGTTTCTTAAACTTATCCACCAGTAGTATTGGTAGGAAGAGCTCCTCACGCCAGAGTCTGTGGTTTCTCGGCAGGTTTGCGATGATTGTAGGCTGAACGTAGAAGCCTTTGCTGTACAAGCCCCCCTCTAGGGCCTCTCCCCCGTAGAGAAGCTGCCCACCAGCCTTCAACGCCTCCGATACGTAGGCCTTGTAGTTTTCAACAGCCCTCCTGTTCACCACGGGTCCGAGAAAAACCCCTTTCTCACGTGGGTCCCCTATCTTCAGCTTAGATGTTTCCTCCACAAGCCTCTCCATGAATTTCTCGTAAATCTTTGCATGAACGTAAAGCCGTGAGGTTGCGGAGCATTTCTGCCCCCCGAAGCCGAATGCCGCCCTCAGGGTTCCGCTCACGGCCTTACCTATATCGGCCTTATCGGTTACTATGGTCGGGTTTTTGCTCCCCATCTCGAGCAGAATCGGCTTAGGATATGGCTGTGAGCTGTGAAACCTTCTGAACAAACGCATGCCGACATCTCTAGACCCTGTGAAGGCTATCCCGGCCACCTTAGGGTTCGTAGTAACCTCTTCCTCAAAAACATCCCCGGGGCCTGTGAGGAAGTTTACCGCACCGGCTGGGACGCCGGCGTCTCGGAAAATATTGTACAACAAGAGTCCTGAAAGGGGTGACTCGCTTGTTGGTTTGAAGACAACTGTGTTCCCTGTTATGAGGGCTCCAAGCATCATGCCGTTGGCCAGCATGAAGGGAAAGTTGAACGGAGATATCACAACCCATGCCCCGTAAGGCCTCACAACCATTTTGCAGTCCTCGCCAGGCCCGCCCGGCCCCATTTTCCTCTCATAGCCGTTTACCTCCTCCAACAGCTTTGTGTAGTAGTTTATCGCGTCAACAGCCTCCCATGCCTCAGCTAGGGCCTCAAGCCTGTTTTTACCCACCTCATACGTTATCACCGCGGCAATCTCATACTTTCTCTCGTCAATCAGCTCGGCGGCCCTCTTCATCACCTTCACCCTTTCACGCCAATCCCTGCCACCCCAGTCGTTGAAGGCCTCATCCGCAACATCGATTGCCTTCTTCATATGCTCCCTCCTTGCTTTCTGAAACCTTCCAACCAAAATCGAGGTGTCTATGGGGCTTCTGTCCTCAAACTCCTCACCTGTCCAAACCTCTTCACCGCCGATGTACATCGGGTAGCTCCTGCCAAGATATTTCTGCTCAACTGTCCTCAGGGCTGCCTCATAACTCGGGTCCAGAGCAGGGTCAGCGGCAAGGGTTACATAGGTAACTTTTTTCTCCCCAGCCATGCATAAACAAACGATTGTTTGGATAAAATCTTTTCCAACTTGGGAGCTCTAGCTAGGCTTATATATGGAGCCGCGGGGTCTGACTCCGATGGTGAGTATTGATGGTCGTGTTCATGGTTGTCCGGCTCCTACCTAGCGATGCTGACGCAGACATTGGTAGCATACTCGAGAATGTTTCAAAAAACCTACCTGAGGGGGTGAGGGTTGGAGACAGTAGGGTGGAAGAGATAGGGTTTGGAGTCCGCGCCCTAGTTGTTGGTTTCATACTTCCCGAGTCGGAGGGTGTCGGTGAGAAGCTTGAAAACTGCTTGTCAACCCTCCAAGATGTAGAGTATGAAGTGGTGTCGGTTACGAGGGTTTAGTTGTTTTCAGACTCCAGCAACGACGCAAGTCTCCTCAAAGCCATAATCTTCTCCCCTTCGCCAAGCCTGGCCCTCATTACAGCGGTCCTCAAAAAATCAGCCGCCTCCTTCATAGCTTTCTTATCCACATAGTATGGTTTGCCGCTCTTCGTGCCGAAGGCATACGCATACTTAACCGGGTCATTCCAGGAGGCTCGGGCTCCATAGACAAGGCATGCGATGTATGCCAGCCCACGTATAGTAGCGGGACCTACGCCCTGAGTGTTTAAAAGCTCCTCAAAACCTGTGACGTTTTTGGCACGCCTTAGCGTTTCTGTGTCAAGCTTCTGTGGCGGCAGGAGGTGCGGCGGTAGGTTCTCAAGCTGGACTGGTAGCTCTCGGTCAAGTAGGCTCTGCTTCTTTAGCAAAGCCTTAGCCTGCTGCAGGTCGTCGTTAAGCCTACTCGGCGGCGTGTCCGACAGCATCTCAACCACCGTCCTTCTAGCCTCTAACGACCGCCTGCTCGTCATGTCCAGCACAATCTCCTCCACACGCTCCCCGACTATCTCTGCATGAGGCTCCTCAACCGTGAGACCTGTATCAGACGACCAATGGTATCGTCTGGCCGTCCTGTCTGCGGGGTTCATTCCCTGGTTTACAACAGCCCAGCTGCCCTTCTCAGAGACGATTGTAGCGTGGAAGTAGATGCTGTAGCTGTCCTGTAGAGCTGCCTCGTCGATGGCGCAGGTTGTTCTAGAAACCCGTCTAATCTCACCAACCGATTCAACACCTATCTCCCTGACTATGGACGCCGCCTCGAACCGGACAGCCCTCATCTCCTCACCCTTACCGCCCAAAATCCTGACGGGTATCTCGGTTCCCCTCAGCCCAGCCTTCAAAGCCCTCAAAGTCACGGTTGTTTGGCCGCTTGTGTCCCATTCAAACCCAAGAACACAGGCCAGGGAGGACAGCCAGTAGGGGTCAGCAAACCTCTTTACACAGTTTTCGGGCCCCAGCTGGTCTACTAGGGCTCTGACAATCTCCCGCCCCAACACCACCATCTCACGGAAGTGCGGGACACCGCCCTCCACAAGCCATAGGTTCGTTAAACCGGTCCTCTTCAACCCATGAATACCCCTTCTAGTCTAGTGATTAACTTTTCTCGGGCGAGTAGGCTCCTCTAGGTTAATGTTTAAAAAGACCCTTAAAGGGATGCCTAGAGGAGTGGTGGAGCTTGGAATACATCTATGCCGCACTACTGCTTCACAAGGCGGGCAAGAAAGTTGACGAGGAAGGCTTGAAAAAGGTTGTTGAAGCAGCGGGACTAACACCCGACATGTCCAAGATAAAATCCCTAGCAGCAGCTCTGGCCGAAGTCAACATTGACGAGGTTTTGAAGCAGGCCGCCGCAGCCCCTGTCACTGCGGCCCCGACAGCAGCCCCCGCAGCCCCCGCCTCAGCTCCAGCGGAAAAGCCTAAGGAAGAGAAGAAAGAGGAGGAGAAGGAGGAGGCGCTCACAGGACTCAGCGCTCTCTTCGGCTAGGAAAAAGAATTAAGCAGGTAGGTAGTTGACATAAGTAGTATGGGGCAGCCGATTATCAGAGTGGAGGGTCTTTGGAAAAGTTATGACGGACACCTAGCCGTCCGCGGAGTAAGTTTCATGGTCCATGAGGGCGAGGTTCACGGTCTGTTGGGCCCAAACGGCTCAGGTAAAACAACAACGATAAAGTGTCTGGTAGGACTTCTAAAGCCCAACAGAGGAGAGTTAGAGATAGGTGGACACAATATCTTAACGGATCATCGGTACAAACGTCTAATCGGCTACCTCCCCGAAAACCCATCACTGCCAGAATATCTCACGGTTAGAGAGTTCCTCATATTCTGCGGCCGTTTAAGAGAGCTCTCCGGGCAAAGGCTCGAATCAAAGATCTCGGAGCTGGTTGAGCGTTTTGAGTTGGGAAAGCTAAACAACAAATTGATTGTCGAGCTTTCGAAGGGAACTAGGCAGCGAGTCGCCATAGCAGCTGCACTCATCGCTGAACCGTGTGTGCTTATACTTGATGAACCGTTTTCCGGGCTTGACCCTGAAGCCCAGCATACGGCAAAGGACTACATGAAGGCTGTGGCTGAAAAAGGCGGTGCTGTGCTCATGAGCACCCACATACTTGATACAGCGGAGAAGCTTTGCGACAGTGCAACGATAATTAAAGATGGGGTAACCCTCTACACGGGGCCGCTTAACGGGTTACGGACAGACAGAAAGAGCTCGTTGGAAGATGTTTTCATCGCACTGGTTGGCGGAAGAGGGGTCGGGGCATCCGCGTAACACATCTTCTCACAGTTAAGCTCAAACAATATTTAGACGGGGCCAGACATTCATACAGACATTTCATCAACATAGCTCTCTACTACACCTCATGGCTTGGAATTATAGCGTTCGTCTCATTCATACTCAGATTTTTTGGGCTTACAGCGGGGCTGACTGTTGAAAACATCGTTGAATCCTTGAAACTGCTCGCTACAACAGGTGTGGTAGCGGCTGGGACATACCTTGGCATTAAGGGAGGAATAACAGCCTTCGAATACGAGATTAACTACATCTTCACATCGCCCATAAGAAATTACAAATTCCTTGTCTCGGACCTTATATTCCAGCTTCTCCTGTTAAGCGGGTTTGCATTACCTTCATCCGCTGTGGTTGTCTGGGCGTTAACCACCCCGCGGACACACCTATACATTGGTGAGATATTGACTGTAATTGGCCTAGGAATTTTTGTGGCTTGTATTTTATCACATCTTATAGGGTTCGCCCGTAATTGGCTTGGCGAGACTTTGTCAAAAGCACTTGGATGGGGTTTGATGTCGTACATTTCCCTACCCCTGTTAAACTTAGCTATTACAAACAACGTGGTTTGGGCAATTCCTACCCCCGTCAGCATAATCCTAGGCATGGCTCAGGGTGGCGCGTCCCTGATCTATGGCACGGTGTTTCTAGCAGTCCTCCTTACCATCTACGCGGCTGCCACGACCAGGCTTAACCTGAACAGCATTTCCCTGATCACGGTCACAGTGCTGGCCGACAGACCTAAAAAACCCCCGGTATTTGTTAAGCTACCTAGAGCTTATACAAGGTTTTTCACGTTCAGCAGCAGCGACAAAACACCTACGTTATTGTACAAGCTACATCTGACAAGGTTCGTCAGAGATGGAAGCCTCTGGCTGGTTGGATTCGTCCTAGCCATCCTAACCGCTTCAAACACAGTCCTGCCCAGAATACTTGGTTTAAGAACTTTGTCTGAGGCTGCACAGCTCACGCTGGTCGCTCTCTACACTCCTCTAATACCCGGCCTACTCTCAATCAACTGGGTGTTAACGGAGAAACCAAACACATGGTTTGTGAAGCTATCCTTCCCTGAGATGTCCGAGTATGCCAAGTCCCTTATGAAAGCATACATCACCGTATCGGTTGTATACTCCATTATCTTATTTTCAATTGTCTATTTGATAGGAGGTGAGAGACCATTCATTACGCAGGACCTTCTACTTCTAGCCTCCGTCTCAGTTTACGGCTCATTCCTAGCCATACTGACCTCAACTAAATCAGTGGGAATGTCGACATTCTTCAGCATTTCCTCGCTTGTACATGTCTTGGTCCCCCTATTCGGCTCAATACTCTTCGCTCTCCCCCTCCTTACAGCACGTATCTTAACCCCCTCACCCGACCTACTTCCACCTACTCTTCTCATCCTTCTCAGCGTCTACGTGCTTGTCTCCTCATACGTGCTTTACAAGCTCGTCGGAAGAGTCGTCGGCGACAGACTTATCTAAAATGTGACTAGTTTATATTCCAATATTGTTGGAAAATATGCGGTGAGGCCCGATTGCCCTACGACGAGCAAGAATACCGTCTAGCGTTTTTCCTAGATAACTCCTTCTACCGCAACCGGTGCAAAGTCTGCGGCGAGTTTTTCTGGAGCCTTGACCCAAGCCGAGAGACATGCAACGAATCGCCCTGCGTAGAGTACATGTTTTTGGACAGAGCTTTCACTTCGTCCGTTTACACAGTTGCAGGTGCAAGAAAGGCTTTCATAGATTTTTTCGCGGAACGCGGCCACACCCCCATTAGGCCGTACCCGATTGTGGCCCGCTGGAGGACAGACCTCTACCTGACGGATGCGTCTATAGTGGATTTCCAGCCGTGGGTCACGGACGGGATTGCGCCGCCGCCCGCAAACCCGTTGGTCATAAGCCAGCCCTGCGCCAGGCTTGTTGACCTTGACAGGATAGGGTTGACGTTCGGTAGACACTTAACCGTCTTCGAGATGGGGGGCCATCACGCCTTCAACTACCCCGACAGATACGTTTACTGGAAGGACGAGACAGCAGCCTACTGCCATGAATTTATGACAAAGGTCTTGGGAGTTCCCGCCGAGGAGCTTGTCTATAAGGAGTCTTGGTGGGCCGGTGGTGGTAACGAGGGCCCATGCCTAGAGGTTATAGCTGGAGGTCTAGAACTGGCCACACTTGTCTTCATGCAGTATAAGACGCTGGATGGGGGACGGAGGGAGACACCGGTAAAAACAGTGGACACAGGATATGGAGTAGAGAGGCTTGCGTGGTTCAGCCAGCGTACCCCAAGCGCGTTTGACGCAATATACGGCGGGCTTTTGGAGAAGGTGAGGACCCTGATACCTGTAGAGCGCCCGCCCGAGGAGCTTCTGAGAAGATACGCCAAGCACACCGCCCTAGTGGTCCCGAAGGCTGAGGTCACCGTTAGAGAGCTGCGGAGACAGGTTTCAGCCGCCTCAGCAATACCCCTCGACGAAATACATAGGCTGATAGAGCCGTATGAAAAGGTTTACACCAGCCTCGACTACAGCAAGGCAATAGCCTTCATAGTGGCCGAGGGTGTCGTTCCCAGTAACGTCAAAACAGGATATCTCGTGAGACTTTTGATTCGAAGGGCATTCAGGGTATTGAAACAGGTAGGGGCTGAGGAGAACCTTCTAGAACTGGTCAACCTTCAGATCGATTTCTGGAAAAAAGACTTCCCACACCTTGAGGAGATGCGGGACGAAGTCCTTGAGATAGTTGGGCATGAGATTTCGAAGTTTAAGGAAACGATTGCGCGTGGGATGGAGGCGGTATCAAGAGATTTAAGAAGCTTGAAAAAATCCACTCAACAGCTCTCTGTCGAGGCCCTAATCAGATACTACGACGACAAAGGCATTACGCCAGATATCGTCGCCGAGGTGGCGGCGAGAGAAGGGGTGGAGGTATCCGTTCCTGAAAACTTCTACGAGCTGGTGGCCAGCAGACACCTTCGTGAAAAGCGTGAAAAAACCGAGGAGAGGACAGTTGATGTATCCAAGTATCCTCCAACAGTCAAGCTCTACTACGAACAGCCGTGGAGTCAGAGCTTCAAGGCTAAGGTTTTGGGTGTTGAGAACGGGTATGTAATCCTCGACTCCACTTTGTTCTACCCAGAGGGAGGCGGAGCGGTAGGGGATACCGGCACACTCGTTTTTAATGGCAAGACGTGTGAGGTTGTCGACACAAAGGCTGTAAACGATGTTGTGGTCCACAAGGTGGTTGGTGAGCTGCCTTCTGAGGGTGAGGAGGTTGAGGGCTTCGTAGACTTTGAGAGAAGGCTTGGGGTTGTGAGGCATCACACAGCAACCCACATCCTAATAGGTGCAGTGAGGAGGGTTTTGGGCAGGCATGCGTGGCAGGCGGGGGCTAGGAAAGAGCCCGAAAGGGGCAGGCTCGACTTCTACCACCATAAACGACTCACAGCAGAGGAAATAGCTGAGATAGAAAGGCTTGCCAACAGGGTTGTGATGAGGAGGATTCCAGTCCGCATCAGCTGGCAGGACAGGAACAAGGCCGAAGAAGCCTATGGTTTTAGCCTTTACCAAGGCGGCGAGGTCCCCCTCGGCACCATAAGAGTTGTTGAGATACCTGGCTGGGATGTTGAGGCCTGCGGCGGACTACACTGTGAGAACACAGAGGACGTCGGGCTCATAAAAATAATATCCAGCGAGAGGATACAGGACGGGGTTGAGCGTATAACGTTTGTCGCAGGACCCGCAGCCCTTAAGGCTTGGCAGGAAACATCCCAGACACTGACAAAAGTCTCTGAAGTGCTTGAGGCCCCTGCACACGACATTGTCAAAAAAGCTGGTGAGCTAAATGAACAGGTAAAGACACTCCGCAAAACAGTCAAAAAAATCTACGATTTACTCATTCCCTTACGGGCTAACGAGATACGTAACATAGCCATAGCAGTTGACAAAACCCTGGTTTACGTTTCTGAGGAGCAGCTGGAGGACGAGGACTACCTAATCAGGCTTGCAGCGGAGCTCGTTAAAACAGAGAAACCCGCGGTCTCATTACTCTACGTCGGAACACCAACCTCAAAGGTTGTCTGCACCGTAAACGATGAGGCCACTAAACTCGGAATCAATGCCGGGAAGATGGTTGCGAGGCTTTGCGAATTAGCCGGAGGAAGAGGTGGAGGTTCAGCCAGCCTAGGCCGTGGCACAGCACCAAAAGATGGCTTGGCAACAGCCCTCTCAGAGATCGAAAAGCTTGTTTTAGCAGGAGGTTGAATCGAAAACTCGACGTAGTTTTCTGTGCTGTAGGATGTTACGTGAAAAATGAGTTTTAGACATTGAAGGGTATGCTTTTGCCTGTAAGACGTCTGTCATGTTTAGGTTCTATTCACTAATCGAGTTTAACGACTTTCGCAAGTGTGTTAGACTCTGCCAGCGCTTTTGCAAACAGTAGAGGCAGTGTTTCGGCTGTAATGAAGCCTGTGCCTACTGCTAGTGCTTCTGCCTCCTTCTTCGCCTTCGCGAGGAGTAGCGGCAGCGTCTCAGGCGTAACATATGACAAAGCCAAAGCAAGCGCTAAGGCCGTCGACATGCTTTCCTCGACAAGGCGCTTTGTTGCCTCTAGATCTATAATCAGGTCGGTGCCTGTTAGAATAACCCCGTCTTCATAGGCTCTGACTATGCTGAGCCCGCGTAGGACGGCTTTTATGCCCAGTTTGGTGAGTAGGCTTGCAAGCAGCTGTGAAATCTCATCCCCTTTCTTCGCTACCAGTGTGTCTTTAGCTATCCATACCTGTCCGCCCTCAATCCTTGTCGGTATTTTGAGCTTGCCGAAGTCGCTGAGTATGGGGCCCGGCGGCAGACCCGTGTTTGTCTCCGGGACCCAGACATCAAAGTCAGCCTTTTCACCAGCCTTCGCAAACATCGGAACTTTGCTTTTTTCCAACAATAACGCAAGCTTGAAGGCTGATATGTTACCGAAGATGAACCCCATGGGCCCTGAAAGACCCTCGACAAGCTTCTCAAGCTCAGGCCTGCCGGCCTCTCTGCAGGCCTTGATGAAAATCCTTTTCTTTAAAACCTTGATCACGGCTACCCCCCTAAGCTTTTTCCTCATTTCATGCACTGTGTTAGCCCTCACCGCCGTAAGGCTGAAGACGGCCACAGTCGGGTATTCCCTCAACAGCCTAGCAACTTCCGATACAACTCGGCTCTTCCTGACCAAGCTGGGTCGTAAAGCCTCCTGAACCGACAACCCTCTACACCTCCACCCTAACAGGCTTTCCCCTGGTCGTCTTAAGATATATGGATGATATGTTGCGCTGTCTCTTCTCAAGCTTGTCGACGATTCGGTTAAGGACAGTTTCCACGTTCTCGGCTATCTTCTCGTCTTTCTCCTCCTCAACACCTACGAGGCATGCAACTTGTGGGGTCTTACGGAGCGTTATCTGTACGCTGTTCAGATACCGCTTAACAAATGCCTTTATGTCTGTGCCGGGCGGTATCGGTATAGGCGTCTTACCCCGGGAGCCGAGGGCTGCACCCAGAGCTCTTGCCGCAAGACCCATTAAGCTGGGCTCGACCAGCACAAAGTCATACTCCTTAGCGATCTTTTTTGCATCTTTCTTTCTCCCCACCAATGCCTCCAGCTCCTCCCTCTCGATGACCCTTGAAACCCCCTCCGTCCTCCCAGCTTCGAGGGCTAGGTTACCCGATGCGACTACGAGTATCTTCCTTCTTTTCCGGCCAAGGTCGTTGGGCAACTCGACCACTTCGCTGAACCTATTCTGAGGCTTCGAGAGGTCTACACCCGTGACGTTTACCACAAGCTCTACTGACTGCTTGAACTTTGCCGGCAGAGCATTCTGCCTCATCTTCCTAACGGCCTCTAAAATTTTCTGGTTAACTGCGCGCATCATCAACTACCACCAAGAACGTTGTCATACTTTCCCTGCTCAACGAGCTTCACAACCTCCTTGGCCGGCATACCGTCCACTTTAACCCCCATGCTTACACACGACCCCAATATCTCCTTGACGGCGGCCTTCAAAGTCTTGGACCTAAGGTCAGGCATCTTGGACTGGGCTATTTTGACAATGTCGGCGAACTTAAGGTCGGCTGCGAAATCCTTCCCCGCCGTCCCGGAGCCCTTCTGTATCCCCGCTGTGCTGGCTATGAGAGCGGATGTGCTGGGCGTCCCAACCTTGACAGTAAACTGCTTGGTCTCAGTATCCACAACTATCTCGATGGGTACACGCATGCCCATAAAATCCTTGGTAAGCCGGTTAGCCTCCTCGGCGACCGCCATAACGTTCAGCCCCAAAGGCCCCAGAGCAGGCCCTAGCGGGGGGCCCGCCGTAACCTTACCCCCTTCGACTAGGAACCTGAAGGTCTTCTCAGCCATTCCTAGCGTGCTCGGTGTAAACCTCCTTTTATATCTGCTACAGGTAAGGGTTTATTTCGTGGAGAAAACGGGATGGCGCATTTTCTTAGCCTTTAGCAGGCAGTGTTGCGGTGGTCTCTGGAAAAATTGGAGGGATTTAACGACCGGCGTTTTGAGTCTTTCCCATATGGGTGCAAAGGTTGTGGTGGACGTTAAAAAGGAATAGAGGATGCTATGGTGAAATAGAGATGGTTAGAAAACGTCGAAGGAATAGTGGTGGAGTCGGATGTTTCAAACGAGGAAGTAGGGGAAGAGTCGGAGCTGGATGCGGTAAACTCATATCTGGCCGTGGGCCCGTGCAGGACACAGGACTTTACGCCCTACCGCTCCTAAGGCCCCAGCTAACTTTCTTCTGGGGAATCAGCTTTATGATTACAGCCTCGCCCTCACCCCAAGGGTCTTTACTAGCCCAGCTGAACCTCTCGAAGAAAGCTTTCGACACCCTGTGGAACTCCTCACCCCTTAGGAGCAGCTCAGCCTCACCCTCAACCATGACAGCCCTGTTGGGCTTGTAGACATCTACGACAAGGGAGGCATACGGGTTACGCTCCAAGTTTCTATGCTTCTTCGTACCTATATCAGTAACCATGTAAAAAACCCCGTCCAAGAAAATAAAGCACACAGGGACTACATGAGGTCTGCAATTCTCATCAACGGTAGCAAGTCTGCATAACTCGTTACGCCTAAGAAAGTTTATCTCTGCATCGGTGAAGTTGACACTTCCCATGATCACACATCATGACAGGAAAGCCTTAAACGTTAAGTCACCTCCACACACTCCATATGATTGAATAGCAACCTCAAAAAACACCCATAAAAGGTCCATAACAACTGTACAGATTTACATGATGTGAAAAATCGTTCACCCAATACACTTGATTAGCTGTAACACCAATAACAGTTTACCTAGACTTTAATACTTAGTAGAAATTAAATTTCTCTCATTACTCTGTTCCTTAAAACTCCTATTTTTTCGATTTCGCAAACAACAACGTCATTGTGTTTTAGATACGATTTACCGGCTGCAGCAACACCCGGCGGCGTCCCTGTTGCAATAATATCACCTGGCTCAAGGGTCAATCCGTCCGAAATGTATTCTATTAATGTGTCTATTTTGAAATACATGTCGTCGGTTGACCCCTCTTGTCTTACCTCGTCATTCACCTTTAACGTAAGTTTCAGTGGATACGGGTCGCCGACTTCGTCTTTAGTAACTAAGTAAGGGCCACATGGCGCTGCCGTGTCAAGGCTTTTTCCCAGTATCCAGTTCTGACCGAAGGGGTTAAGCTTTTGCGGCCAGCCAGGCGGGAACTGCTTATCCCTAAAGCTGACGTCGTTAAAGACTGTGTAGCCACCAACATAATCGTATGCCTTCGACTTGCTGATGTACTTTCCTCTCCTGCCAATGATTACAGCTAGCTCGATCTCGTAATCAACCTTGTTAGAGGTTTTCGGGATAAGGATGTTCTCTTCATGTCCTATTAGTGCGTTCTGGAACTTGCCGAAAAAGTAGGGATTGTCCGGGACATTGACATCGAGCTCCTTGCCGTGTGCTGCATAGTTAGCCGCAACACATAAAATCTTTGACGGATCAGGTATAGGTGGTTTTATTTTGACATCATTTTCACGAATAAATAGGTTTGGGTCGGATAGCTCCAAAGCCGCTCTCTCTAGTTTTACAACTAAATTGAAGGCGTCCTCTCCCCCCGCTAGCAGATGTTTCATAGAGTACAGCCAATTCGGTGCCTCACTATCATTATAGACATTCTGATAGCATCTCGGCAGGTCAAGTATTCCGCGGCTTGTCACAAGTCCAACTTTAACCACATCATCTTTTACGAAGGAAAGCAGCTTCATTTTCCAATCCAAACAGGCTTAGTAACTTTTATATATAATCTAACCCACACTTTTTAATTGCATCAACCCCACACGTGACCTACACAAACTATGGCCAAAAGAATAAATTCTGAAACATTAACCAGATCTCACCAGTTAAGTCTCTTCTTCCATTAGCTCGAATGAGACGCCGTTTTCACGCGGCAGCCTCATAATCCTCGACAACAGCCCGTACTTCTTTCTCCATAAATCTTTGACGAGCTGGCGGTCTTCCTGCGACTCTACAGGCCTTGCCCTAACTCTAATCTTCATACTTTTAATCTCGACCTCGGCTCTCGGGTTAGCTAACAGGTTTTTGACCCAGTCCCTTGTCCTAAGCGAGGAGACAAACACCCGCCCTTCAGGGGAGACTCCGAACCATACGGTTACTGTATGTGGTCTGCCTGTCCTACGACCATACGTTGTTATCTTGATTGTTTTTTCGCCGGCGTGTCTCACGAAAATATCGAAACCCGTCACGGTCACACATCCACCCGATTAGAGTGTGTAGCACATACCAGTATCATCGTCACATAGTGGTTTGGCTTTTCTCGAAGTCCAGAAGTAGTCGTTCCCCGCCCTCTTGCCGAAGACCCTTCCCTCATCCTCTAGTTTTCTCAAGAGCTCTAGGGCCTTGCTCTTGTCTATGTCTAGGAGTGTTGCAACCTCCTGCGTCGCCACCCTACCATAACGCGCTATAAAATCTAGTATCGTTTCATCGTCTCGGGTAACCTTTCGCTCTCTAAGCATGTCACCGGCCAATTCCTCGAGAAGGCCCTCGAAGTAGTAGTATCTCCGGTACCCATGTATCAGAGCGGACCTTCCGTTGCGGAGGTTCGTGACTAGGAATGTTGGGAAGCCCGTTATACCCATCGACCTACACTCTTTCAGGTCTTTCAAGAACTCCGCCTCAGCCCTCCCGCTCCTAATGTCCGCCATCAACCTCTCGGCGTCAAGCCCGACCTCATGCGCTAGCTGAGCTTGAACCTCAAGCAGGTGTATGTGAAGCCGCTCGGCAGCCGCGCCTTCACGCAACCTCCTGAGATATTTTTTGGCAAGCTCTCTGTCCTGAAGCTCTGCGGCTTTGACCGCTATGTTTGCAGGGTATGTTGAGGTGAAGCTGTCCTTTATCTCGTAGAAGACAGAGCTGTCAACAGGCATGCCATGCCTCTTAGACGCATCCTCCCAATGTGCGGCAACTTGAATATACCACCTCTCGCCCCCGATATCGTTCAACGGGTCGTAAAATTCCCTGATATCTCTAACAAGCCCACCCATCCTGTAACCGACCACAAGCTGCTCACCGTAGACATATTCCAGCTTCCTGAGCACCGACTCCGAGCCCCAACACCAAGTACAGTAAGGGTCGGTATACTCTATAATCTCCACCACAGCACCGCTTTCATCTTTCCGCAGCTCTACACCTTTCTGCAAACCAAAAATAGCGAGCCGTGAACTGTATATAACCATGTAAGTGGCTTAAACGCCACTAATAAGTAAAAACGGTCATTGTGTATAAGGATTTCTGCAGCAGTTGATAAGACAACTCGTAAAATTTTAGAAATAAATGACCCGCTGGTGAGGCCGGTCATGGACTGCGACCAGCATAGCTTCTTGAAAAAAGGTGTCTCCGAATAGAACCTTCAACCCCGCCCTTTTTACCATAACTAAACAGCTGGAAACCAAGCCTACAACATCCACACAAACAACACAAAAAACAGGCCTAAAACGTAACACCTTATTTCGACATTATCACACATCAAACAAAAATGGATTAGAGGGGCAAAATTATCCCGCGGGGCGGATTTGAACCGCCGACCATCCGGTTTCTATGTCGCCTGGATGGCTGGGTTTAGGCGCAGCCGTTGGCTGGCCTCTACAGCCGGACGCTCTACCAGGCTGAGCTACCGCGGGCACGTTTGGGGTTTCATCGTTTTAGAATATATACTTAATGACGTGGGGTTGGCGTGACTCGTCTAATTGCCTAACACCCCATACAAAGTTTAGGCTGAAAGGCTTCAAAGAGATGCTGTTAATCCACCGCGGTACCCAGCTATATTTCTGAGCAGACCATTCGCCTATGTGCCGGTCCCTGCTATCCCAGTTTTCGTAAAACCGCCACGGGTTTGTCCTTGCTATAGTCTACTGACTAGGTCTTGTCAGTAGGCTGACAATCAATATTCTACTATGGTTTCAGGGTTTTTGAGATTAGGTGTTTTAGCCTTCTGTTTAACGTGTAGGCGTTTGCGGCTAGTAGCGCTATTGCTATCGCTGTTAGGTATGGGCTTAGGGATGCTATGAGGCTGACCCCGAAGATGGCTAGGCTGGCTGGCCAGCCGCAGCAGACATAGCCAAAGCTGATTATGCTTGCTAGAAGCCCGCCTATTCCTCCCCAGGTTCCGCCAAGCAGGCATGTTTTCAGAAGCTTTTTCCTGTAAAGGGTCCAGATGAGCCCGGTGTTCACCCCCACGAGGGCTGACAGGACAGCTGCGAGGGGCAGTGGTGTGATTCTGATGTTTAGTATGTAGCCGTCGCCAACTATCTGTAGGAGTGGTCCGGTGTAGAGGGTTGTTTCGACGTATGTGTATATGGGGTGTATGCCTTTTATTCCTATTGGTGTTGTGGCTGTGTATTGGATAGCTCCTGTAAAAAGCAGGTAGAAGGCTAGGTAGGCGGTGGCTGCTAGGGCTGCGGGGGGCCCTAAAACATGTCGGTCGGCTATTTTGAGAGTAGCCATTTCACTCCCTGCACATATTCCTCGACATCCATGTCGGGTGTGAATGCAATGCGTAGGATGTGGTTACGGTCCGCCCCCATAACTAGTGCGTAGTGGTCTACCAGATAGTTTCCCTTCTCGTCGGGTGGGTTTTTGGCGGCGTATATGTTGTAGAGCCTTAAGACTGAGTAGACCTTTTCAGGGCTTCCCGAAAGACCGATTATTTTCTCCGAGTAGAAGCTGAGGTATTTTTTCAAAACCTCTGGTGTGTCTCTTTCAGGGTCTACTGTTACGAATATGAAAGCTACTTTGTCTGCTTCAGGTCCTAGCCGTTCTATTGTTTGTTTAAACTTTGACAGGGCCAGTGGGCATACGTCTGGGCAGTGGGTGTAGCCGAAATAGATTACAACGGCTTTATTTTTAAGAGATGAAAGCGTGAACGCGTTTCCGTTCTGGTCGGTTAACGTAAAGTCGGGTAGGATGTGCTCCCCCGGTATCTCTATGGCTGGCTTATATCCCTGAAACAGTCTTCCACTCATCGTGGCTGCGAGGGCTCCTGCCGCTATCCCGGCCACCGCTGCTATGGTGAAGATTATGAGCAGCCTTTTGTTCATTATGATATAGTTGTGTTGTGGTTCATTTAAGGGTTGTCTAACGTCGTTGTGGGGATTTGCTTATATGATGGGGGGCTGTGTTTGAAGTGGTTTGTCACTGCCGCTGAAGGTGGTTAAGCGGGACGGCAGGGTTGTCGATTTTGACGCGGGCAGGATAAGGGAGGCGGTCCGTAAGGCAATGCTCTCACGGGGGGTTGTTGATGAAGCCAGGCTTGATGAGGTTGTTGGTTCAGTTCTACGGAGGCTTTCAGAGAGGTTTGGGGCTGAGAAGATACCCCATGTTGAGGAGATACAGGACCTTGTAGAGGCCTCTTTGATGGAGCACGGGCTTAAGGAGGTGGCGAAGGCCTACATACTCTACCGGCATGAAAGGACTAGGATTAGGGAGGAGAAGATGCGGATACTTGGGACGGACTACGTGGACGAGGTTGATAAGAAGTTTTCTGTCAACGCCATAAGGCTGATGGCCTCACGCTACCTGCTTAAAGACAGTCAGGGCCGTTTACTGGAGAGACCTAAGCAGATGTTTCAGAGGGTCGCGGCCCTCATAGTTTTGGCCGATATCCTGTATGACCAGCGTTTTTACAGCCGGGACGCCGTGTTGACGCCTTGGCCCGAGGATCAGGTGGACCTTTCAGTTTATGCCGGCGTGCTTGGCGTGGGCCCGTCTCCCGACCAGCTTGAGGTCAGGTGGAACATACACCACTTAGAGAGGCTGCAGCATCTCTACAGGCGTCTGAACAGAGAGGGTAGGATGAAGAAGACCTTAACAGAGGTGCTTGAATTTTTACGGCAGAACCCGGCGGAATATTACCCGCAATACCGCCGCTACTATGACATGATGGTTGAGAAGAAGTTCTTACCAAACAGCCCAACCCTGTTTAACGCTGGAACGGTTCTCGGCCAGCTAAGCGCCTGCTTCGTCCTCGACGTTGAGGACGACATAGTCTCTATAATGGATGCGGCGCGTGATGCTGCCATTATCTTTAAGACAGGTGGCGGTGTCGGGATTAACTATTCGAAGCTGAGACCTGAGGGCGATGTCGTCGCTTCCACTGGTGGTGTTGCCTCCGGCCCTGTTTCCTTCATGCGCATAATTGATACGGTGACTGATGTGGTTAAGCAGGGTGGGAGACGGCGTGGGGCCAATATAGGTGTCCTTAACATAGACCACCCTGACGTTGAGAAGTTTATAGCTGCGAAGGCTGTTCCGGGTGTGTTTGAGAATTTCAACATATCGGTAATGGTGAAGCCTGATTTCTGGGATTACTTTGAGAGGGGTGAGGCTTATCCGCTTGTAAACCCGAGGGATGGCTCTGTCTGGAGGAGGGTTGAGCCGGGCCGGCTTCTCCGCCTTGCCGCTGAGATGGCTTGGAAGACCGCTGACCCCGGTTTACTATATCATGACAACATAAACAGGCATAATGTTCTCAGAGATGTGTTTGGAGAGATAAACTGTGTCAACCCGTGTGGGGAGCAGCCGCTCTACCCGTATGAGTCCTGTAACCTCGGCTCCATAAACCTCTACGCCTTCGTCTCTAACGGGAGCCTTGACTGGAGTGGTTTGGCCGAGGCCGTGAGGCTGGCTGTTAGGTTTCTTGACAACGTTGTCGACCTTACGAAGCACCCTACTCCGGAGATTGAGGAGATGACGTTGAAGACTAGGAGGGTTGGTCTTGGTGTGATGGGTTTGGCTGACATGCTGTACGCGTTACGCGTCCCCTACAACAGCGAGGAGGGGTTTGAGACCATTTCCTCCGTTATGGAGTTTATCGCGTACCATGCTGTCGGTGCTTCGGCGGAGCTTGCGGTGGAGCGTGGCGCTTTTCCTGTCTTTAGGGATTCGGGCTGGGCGAGGGGCCGGCTCCCGTTCCCGGGTGTTTACGGTAACCGTAGGAGGAGGCTTGACTGGGATGGTCTGGCTAGGGTGGCTTCAAAAGGTATGAGGAACAGCCACCTGTTGACGGTGGCCCCCACGGGGAGTATCTCGATGCTCGCAGATGTCTCCTCTGGGCTGGAGCCGCAGTTCGCCCTCGTCTACCGGAAGGAGGTTACGGCGGGGGGTTTCTACTACGTTGACGCCGAGTTTGAGAGGTGTTTGCTGGAGTCTGGTCTTCCGCGGGAGGTTGTTTTGAGGAGGGTTGCGGAGAACGGTGGGTCGGTGCAGGGGGTTGAGGGCTTGCCTGAGTGGTGGAGCCGTGTCTTTGTCACGGCTTTGGACATACCTTGGTGGGACCATTTGAGGGCCCAGCATGAGGTCCAGATGTGGGTCGACGCCTCTGTAAGCAAGACGATCAACATGCCTTCATGGGTTTCGGTTGAGGATGTTTTAAGGGTCTTCATAGCGGCTCACAGGCTTGGTCTGAAAGGTGTTACGGTTTACAGGGATGGGTCAAAGGCTGCACAGGTTCTTGTCACGCCGACACAGCGCCTCGGTAGGTATGCGGCATCCGTCAGCAACAACACAGTTGAGCTGCTGAGGCGGCTGGGAGTTGAGGTCGAGGGCCCGCGGCCCGAGCATCCGGCGGCTGCGCCGCCAGTTTACGAGACATGCCCCGTCTGCGGCGGGAAACACCTACGCTACCAGGAGGGCTGCGTCACATGCCTCGACTGCGGCTGGAGTAGCTGCGTTATCGCATAACCTTTAAAAATGGACTTCGTGAGATGGTTTCATGCCGTCGGTTGTCAGTAAGGCTAGAGCCGTCTGGGAGGGAGACCTTTTCCACGGCAAAGGCGTCGTCAGCTTCGACAGCGGTGCTTTCCAGCAAACGCAGGTTACGTGGGCCGCAAGGTCGTCCAAGGTCGCCGGTATGACAAGCCCCGAGGAGCTTCTCGCAGCAGCACACGCCTCATGCTTCGCCATGGCTTTATCCAACATACTGGCCAAGGAGGGGAGACAGGCACAGCAGCTCGACGTAACAGCCGAGGTAACATTCACAATAGACGGCGGAGCAAGAATCTCATCCGTAACCCTAACGGTCGTGGGCAAGGTTCCGGGAATTACACAGCAGGACTTCGAGAAGGCCGCGTCTGCGGCGGGCGAGGGCTGCCCAGTCTCCAAAGCCCTCAAAGGAAACCTTGAGATAAAGGTCGTCGCAAAACTAGCCTAACCCTTGCAAAAAACCACAATATTTTTCATAACAGGACTACTCCTAGCAGCAGCACTCTCAGCATACATCACGGCACAACCACGACAAAACCAAGCATCCAGCCAAACCACAATAACAAAGGCAACAGAGGTTATTAAAGACATCTCAACATCTAAAGGCCCCTACGTCATAATTGCGGGTGTTAGGCTGTCAGTGGAGGTGGCCGACACCCCCGCTGAGAGAGGCCGCGGGCTCTCAGGCAGAGAAATGCTCCCCGAAAACAGCGGGATGCTCTTCGTATTCGACACACCTGGGAGATATGGTTTCTGGATGTACGGGATGAAGTTCCCCCTCGACATAATCTGGATAGACGAGAGGCTGAGAGTAGTTTACTTCGTTGAAAACGCACAGCCCTGCGTAAACATCTGCGAGACCTACGAGCCCCCGGCAGACGCCCTCTATGTCCTGGAGGTTAATGCGGGGTTTGTGAAAAAGTATGGTTTGAAGGTTGGGGATGTGGTGGAGTTAGGTGGGCTTGTTTAGCCCACGCTGCCGCTCATCTCAAGCTCGATAAGCCTGTTGAACTCGACCGCATACTCCATCGGCAGCGTCTTCGTGAAAGGCTCGAGAAAGCCTAGGACGATCATGTTCAGCGCCTCCTGCTCAGAGAGCCCTCTGCTCATCAGGTAGAAGAGCTGCTCCTCACCAATCTTGCCGACAGTGGCCTCGTGTGTTGCCGTAGTGTCCTCCTCGTTTATCTCGTTGTATGGATATGTGTCGGTTCTCGATATGTCGTCAAGTATGAGGGCGTCGCATCTCACGCTCGACTTCACCCGTTTAGCCCCCTTCGCAACGTGGAGGAGCCCGCGGTAAGATGTCCTACCGCCGTCCTTACACACGGACTTGCTGGTGATCCGGCTCGTGGTGTCTGGTGCTAGGTGGACGGCCTTAGCGCCCGTATCCTGGTGCTGGCCCCTACCCGCGAAGGCAACCGAGAGAATATCGGCCTTCGCACCCCTGCCAAGCAGATAGACACTCGGATACTTCATCGTCACCCTGCTGCCTATATTGGCGTCAACCCACTCAACCGTAGCATCCTCATATGCGTGAGCTCTCTTCGTCACAAGGTTGTAGACGTCGGTGCTCCAGTTCTGCAACGTAGTATAACGCACATAGGCACCCTTCTTCGCAATAATCTCAACCACAGCAGTGTGAAGAGAGGAGGTGGAGTAAATGGGCGCAGTACAACCTTCAATATAGTGCACCCTACTGTAGGGCTCCGCTATGATTAATGTTCTCTCGAACTGCCCCACGTTTGCGGCGTTTATCCTGAAATACGCCTGGAGTGGGTACTGTATCTCGACGCCTTCCGGGACGTATATGAAGCTCCCGCCGCTGAAGACGGCGCTGTTCAGGGCCGCGAACTTGTTGTCCTCGGGTGGGACAACCTTGCCGAAGTAGGGCTTGAATATGTCGGCGTACTCCCTGAAGGCAGTGTCTGGGTCCACGAAGATAACACCTTTCTTCTCCAGCTCCTTCTGTAGGTTGTGGTAAACCATCTCAGATTCATACTGGGCCCCAACCCCTGCAAGGAACTTCCGCTCCGCCTCGGGTATTCCAAGCCTGTCAAAAGTCTTTTTGATGTATTCGGGGACATCGTCCCAGCTACGTGCAGCCCTATCGCTGGGCTTGATGTAGTAATGTATTCTGTCAAAGTCAACCCTGCTGAGGTCGGCCCCCC